>SMTZ1_10000071_pt1 | contig 122678 bp, 94 predicted proteins | sample DeeMarSWOR136_30_FD_25667 | JGI IMG/M metagenome (IMG submission 25667) | reverse complement strand
TGTGCCTTCTTGTTGATAAAATCAGCCTAACTTTCCAAGCTCTCCTTTTACTCGACTTCACTTATCGAAAATTCACTCATTTTGCAGAAGGCTTCAAATGAGTTTTATTTATGCCTGCATTATACTCGTTTTTCTTTTGTTCGCACGGGATTTTTCTGTATGCCGGTCAGCCAGTGAAGGCCGAAGCGGGCAAGGACAATTCTCTCATAAGGGTTGTTTTTGCCAGCCTCGTAAATACAGGCGATGTCACCCTCGGGCAAGACCGCCAGGCACGAATAGGCTGAAGGCCCAGGGTGCAGCAATCGTGCAATGGGCCAGGTTTTGCCCTCGTCATAGCTGAGGCGAACTGTCATGTTGGTGCGGGCGGTCTCAGTTGCTGGATTCGAAAACAGGAGGCGGCTTCTGCTGTAGTTGCCGGGCCACGTGTACCGGAGAAAGCTGGCCTGACAAATGGGTTCGACCAGAGCGGGGTCATGAGTGACTTTCGACCAGGTGATTCCGCCGTCATTGCTGGTGGCGATGGCACGGGTGGTTTTGGAGCGGTCGTAGTTGCGCATGTTCATCGTCAGCGTGCCGTCAGACAATTCGACGACCTGGCACTCATTGACCCGTGGAGTAATGACACCGCCGAGTCCCCAGGTTTGGCCGTGGTTGTCGCTGAAGATAACGTGTGAATTGTAGCCGTTTGGGTTACCCGGTGAGGAAGCGACGCTGTGATCACAAGGGACAACGAGCCGCCCTTTGAACGAGCCCTTCTGTAGCTGGATGCCGACACCTGGGCCGGTAGCATACCATCGCCATTCTGGCCGTTTGGCTGCATCAGTTATCTCCATCGGTTCCGACCACGTGAGGCCATCGTCGTCACTTTTGGTTACCCAGACGCGGCGTGTGTCCTTGCTTGTGTTTTTCTTGATTTCGGACTCGCGGTCATCGCCACGATTCCAGGTCATGAGCAGCCAGGTGCTGCCGGTCTGGCGGTCGACAACGGGGCACGGATTACCGCAGGTATTTTCGGCATCGTCCCAGACAATCTGCTGCCTGGACCACGTTTTGCCGCTGTCTTCGGAGCGTTTTATAAGCAGGTCGATATCACCATAGTCTCTCCGGCTGTTCTTGCGTCCCTCGCAGAATGCCAGTAGCGTGCCGTGCTTGGTTACGAGCAGGGAGGGGATGCGGTAAGTGTGGTAGCCGCCAGTGCCGCTGAAGAATACGTCGGTTTGCCTGGGCGCCAGCAGCGCAGCCTTGGCATCGAGTTCTTCGATTTTGAAGCGGACACTGACGATAAAGGGCATTTCGCCATCGGTCCAATGGCCATAAGTGGTGGTGACGAAAGTGCCATCGGGCAGCAGTTCCAGGCCCGGATATGCGCAGTCGGCAGACCTGGTATTGTCCATAAGACGGACACGATACTGGCCCTGGCGGCCATTTAGGATGTCGTCGTATGTACCGACCCACCCGACCCAGTCGCCCTTGGTTGGGCTGATGCGTGTCGTATCACGGAACGTAATAAATAGCCGGCCATCAGGGGCATATCGGCCTGTGTGACGGTCACCAGTCAAGGCTGCGGGCAGCTCACGTGGCTCGGTCCATGTTTGGCCCTCATCGTCAGAGAAGATGGCGAACGAGTTGAAGTTACGGCTGTTTTCTCGCAGCAGAACGGCTATCTGATTACCATCAGGTGAGCGTATCAAGCCGGGTTCACAGATGTGCGCGACCGGATGCTCGGCAATTACCGTCGGTTCGCTCCACGTCTGGCCGCCATCCTTTGAAACGGTTCTGTAAACCTGGAATTTGGTTCGTTTGCCGCTGCCACGGAGGAATCGGCCGTCGTCGTGAAACAGGGCCATATAGTCACCATTCTTAAGTCGCTCAACTGAAGCCATTGCGACGACGCCGCCGAAATCACCGATGGGCTTGAGTGGCGTCCACGTTTTGCCATCATCCTCGGAGACAGCCATGCGGATTGGGTACAAGCCCGAGAACATGATCAGTCTTTTTGCGCCTTGCTTGTCGGTGACGCGGTAGATAGTGGGCACTTCTTTTGATGTTGCCCAGTTCTGTGGAGTTGGCAGTCGCTGCGACCAGGTCAGTCCCCCGTCGGTGCTACGTTTCATGACGATTTCGCCGCGGCCATGGCCCTTGGGGTAAACAGCGACCATTGTCTTACCATCTTCCAGCAGGACCGTTGTGGGATGGCCAAGATATTGTCCGGGCTCCTTATCCACGATTACCTGGCGGTTAGTTTCGTGTGCGATGTCGATGATAGGGATGGAGTAGCCTTTGGGCTGTGAGGATTTTCCTTTGCCGGTTTGGCCCTGAGCCGCTGCGTAACACGCCAACAGGGTGGCAAGCAATAGGGCACAAACCATCTGTGGAGCGAGTCCCTTCACGGTCCGCACTTCAATTCTCCTGCTTCTGATCATGGCCGAACATATCAGCCAGCAGTTTCTGAATTTTATTGTCCTTATCGAGCTCGGCTCTGCTTACAATATCTTCCAGCTCGCCCTTGTCAAACCATAGGCCGTCGCCTCTTTGGCACTTGTCTATCAGCAGGGTTGGCTTGGAGGAGCCGACAATGATTTTTCGCATTTTTTTCTTGCAGATGGGACATTTCCTGGGTGTTTCGGCCGAGGTAGAATCAGCTTTGAAGGAATCGAGCAGTTGTCTGGCTTTTTCGTGCTCACCGAGCAGCAATTCCAGTTCGCCGGCATCCAACCAGATTCCATCGCATTCGGTACAATAATCAATTTCAACGTCGGCAAGCTCAAGTGTAATCATCGCATTTCTGCAAACGGGACAATCCATAGTAAACCTGCAAAAAAACTGTTGCACAGAAGCCGGAACGCAAGGGCTCACGTCCATAAGTCACAAGTGTACCGATGTCTCTGTGCGTTTACCTTTTAAGTTCGGCGGTGAAGGCCCGCGCTCCAACCGGCCGATTTAATTATCAAGACGCATGGCGAGCAAGAAAAATTCACGTATTACCATCTAAGATCCAAAATTTTACTGCGAAATCCAAAATCTGTGTATCTGTCGCTTTGCGTTCTTGCTTCGTCCTTCTTGCTTAGAGACAGTCTCCACAATGGTGCCAGATATTACATGAGATACGCCGGGACGTCAAGAAATGAATTCCAAATCTCGAATATGTTGGGCGTTGCCCGCTATGGGTTAGTGCTCTTCTGCTGCCTGCTCAAGAGAGGCATATTCTCGGGCTGGGGGCTGGTGGCATCATTTCTTGGCAGCGTTTGCAGCCTTTGCGGCTCTGTAGTTACGGGTTTTTGGGTTGGTAGTCTGTTATTATCGGGCGTGGCAGCCTGCCGATTTGATGAGGCGACCAGCCTGAAATTACCCTTTTTATCATCAACAGTCAAGCTGTCGCGAACGCTGGGAAATATAGAAAGGCTTGATCCGCGCAGGCACAGCCTGTTGGATCTGCTGAGGGCGCGCAAATGCTCTTGCTTTGTCGCGCCCTTAGCCTTATCTTTGTGGTGGAACGTGGGAGAAAACTTCGAGAAGCAGCTCTGAGGCTGTGCCGTAAAAGCGTCGTAGCTCAGAGACTAAGGTGCCAGAGCGCAGCAATCTCGAAGAAGGGACACGTAATACGTGAGCGACAAGAAAAAACGTAGAACTATCCGAAACTTCGTGAAGAACCTGTCGAGGGGGCTGGTCAAATCCATACCTAATTGGCTCGGCGGAGCGCTGCTGGAACAGGTGATTTATGGAACTCTTGACGGTGAGGCGGCGCAGGAGGAGGCCGAGAAGCTACATTCCGCTTTGTCGCAAATCTCGAAAAAGCTCGAAGGCCAGGACGTTGGTTTTGCCGATATTCTAAACGCACTGCAGAAGGAGACTGCTTTCAGAGACGAAGTCAAGACCGAGATGCGTCTGCTCAGGCTCGTGCTGAACGATCCCGACAACGCAGCCATTTCCGACAGGTTGGCAGATGCCGTGGAGCGGATGTTTGTTCACAATCTTCCCTATCTCTCGATAGGCAATCTTTTCAAGGGGCGAGAGGATGTGCTGGAGAAGTTGCGTTCTGAGCTCGCAGCCGGCAAAGCTACGGCCATTACGCAGGTGCAGGCGATACACGGGCTCGGTGGTGTGGGCAAGACCCGGCTGGCGGTTGAATACGCCTGGCGAGCACTCGAAGAAGGAAGATATTGGGCGGCATTTTTCGTGACCGCTGATACCGAGGCAATTCTGAATTCACATTTAGCTGGGCTGGCTGCGCCGCACCTCTTAAACTTGCCGCAACACAAGAGTCGCGAGCAGCCGGTCATCGTCCAGGCTGTGCTCGGCAAGCTCGAGCGCCTTGCAGACTGGCTTTTGATCATCGACAACGTGGACTCGAAAGACACGGCCGAGCATTTGCATAAGGATGTGCTGGCCCGGCTTGCCGGTGGTGACGTCCTTATCACTTCGCGCATGTCGAACTGGCCCGATCAGGTCGCTGACTTGCCGATCGACAAGCTGACAGAGGTGGATGCTGCCGCGTATCTGCTGGAAAAGACCGAGGGCAAACGGGCACTGTCGGGCGAGGATGAAGACCTTGCCGGTCAGGTTGCCCATTCGCTTGATGGTCTGCCGATAGCGTTGGAACAGGCGGCCAGCTATATAAACTACCGGCGTATCGGCTTCGCTGCGTATCAGGAGGATTTGGCCGAGGCGACGGGAAGAGTCCTGTCGTGGCACAAGCGGGAGCTTGTAAACTATCCGCTGGCGGTGGTGGCGGCCTGGCGGACCACGGAGGAGCGGCTTGGGCCTTGTGAGCGAAGTATCCTTCGGCTGGCGTCCTTCCTTGCGGCCGAGCCGATACCGGCGGGGCTTTTCGAGTCCCAGCCGGGAAAGATCGGCAAAGCTGCCGGATTACTGGTCACCGGGGCCGGCAGCCGCCCAAAATTGGATGAGCCGAAGAGCCAGCTGGATGTTCGCGATTTGCTGGCTGAGCTGGCCGAGTGGTCCATGATAGACCTTACAGAAGAGTGCTTTGCGATGCACCGGCTGGTGCAGGATTCGATTCGCTTAAGTATCCCGCAGGATAATCGCAAGGCCTGGGCCAAGCTCGCGGTGGGATTGTTGAGCGACTATATCCCTTCCGAGCCGCCACCTGACGACGTCCGAAGCTGGGACTTATGGGGGCCCATAGAGACTCATGTGGCTGCCGCGATTAGTCACGCGGACCGCTCCGGTATTAGTGAGCCGACATCGCGGCTGATGAATGAACTGGGTCTTTACCTTAAGACGCGTGCCCGGTTTGCCGAGGCTGAGCCGATGTATCGCCGGGCGCTTGCGATAGATGAGAAGTCGTTCGGCAAAGACCATCCGAATGTTGCCATCCGACTGAACAACCTGGCGCAGTTGTTTCAAGATACGGACCGTTTGGCCGAGGCTGAGCCATTGATGCGTCGTGCGCTTGCGATAGATGAGAAGTCGTTCGGCAAGGACCATCCGACAGTTGCTATCCGCCTGAACAACCTGGCGGAGCTGCTGCGGGCGACGAATCGTCTGAAAGAAGCTGAGCCGATGTATCGCCGGGCGCTTGCGATAGACGAGAAGTCGTTCGGCGAAGACCATCCGACTGTTGCTATCCACCTGAACAACCTGGCGCTGTTGCTTCAAGGTACGGACCGTTTGGCCGGGGCTGAGCCATTGATGCGTCGTGCGCTTGCGATAGATGAGAAGTCATTCGGCAAAGAGCATCCGAATGTTGCTCGTGACCTGAACAACCTGGCGGGGCTGCTGGGGGCCACGAATCGTCTGAAAGAAGCCGAGCCGATGTATCGCCGGGCGCTTGCGATAGATGAGAAGTCGTTCGGCAAAGAGCATCCGAATGTTGCTCGTGACCTGAACAACCTGGCGCTGTTGCTGCAGGCCACGAATCGTCTGAAAGAAGCCGAGCCGATGTATCGCCGCGTCGTTCAAATCTTCGAGAAGTCCCTCGGTTCAGACCATCCTAATGTGGCCACTGCCCTGAACAACCTGGCGCAGTTGCTTCAAGATACGGACCGTTTAGCTGAGGCCGAGCCGTTGATGCGGCGGGCGCTTGCGATAGATGAGAAGTCGTTCGGCAAAGACCATCCGAATGTTGCTCGTGACGTAAACAACCTGGCGGGGCTGCTGCAGGCCACGAATCGTCTGAAAGAAGCTGAGCCGATGTATCGCCGGGCGCTTGCGATAGATGAGAAGTCGTTCGGCAAAGACCATCCGACTGTTGCTCGTGACGTAAACAACCTGGCGGGGCTGCTTGAAGCCACGAATCGTGTTAAGCAGGCCAGAGCCTTGTATGAGCGGGCACTTGGCATCTTCCAGAAGAGCCTCGGGCCGGACCATCCAGATACTCAGAAGGTGCGAGGGAACCTTGAGAGCCTCGGATAGAGGGCCCCAAGACTAAGCACTCCGTGCCCCGGACGGCCCTGTTTTGCTTTCATCCACACAAATTCACCCATGGAGTCAGGAGGGATAAGAGACAGGATTTTTGGGGATATATCTGCATTTGAAGGGCAAGCAGGCAAATCCGAAGATTGCCGCCAAAATGCAATATTTCTCTCTTTTTTCCCAGATTTTTCGTGATTTTGCCTTTCGACTTTTTGCCGCGAATCCGTCCTCACGCAGAAAAAGTCAGAAAAACCCACTTTTTTAGTCAACATACATCCGAGTAGGAACGCTACGGGATTTGGGAGAGGCAGCAAACATGCTGAGCCTGCGCGGGGAAGGACGTTCCTTGGGAGCGCTTTTGCTGCGCGTATGCGTCAGCACGCCGAGGACGGTCCAAGAGAATTGCCGAGTGGAAAGGCCAAGAAGGTTGCAGTTTATCGACCAGGTGACGGATTGCTAACATCGAAGAAGGGAGAAGCAGCACGTGAGCGACGAAAAAAGGCGTATCATCATTGCAAAGTTCTTGAAGAACCTGTCGAGGCGATTGTTCAAATCCGTGCCGAATCGGCTTCGCGGACTGTTATTTGAGCGGCTTATTTATGACACTCTTGAGGCAGAGGCGGCCCAAGAAGAGGCCGGGAAACTGCGTTCGGCTTTGTCACGAATCTCGGAGGAACGTGAAGGACAAGATGTTGGATTCGGCGACATTCTAAGCGCGCTGGCGGAAGAGAGCGATTTTAGAGAGGAAGTAAGGGCCGAGATGCATCAGATAGTCGCTTTATTGAAAGACCCCGACAATGTGGATATCTCCGATAGACTCGCAAAGGCTGTGGAGACCATGCTTATTCATAATCTGCCTTATCCGTCAATAGGGGATCTGTTTAAGGGGCGAGACGAGGTACTGGGCAGCCTGAGGTCTGAACTGGGGGCCGGCAAAGCGGGGGTGATTGTGCAGGTACAGGCGATAAATGGCCTGGGCGGCGTGGGCAAGACACGATTGGCTGTGGAATACGCCTGGCGAGCGTTCGAAGAGGCAAGATATTGGGCGGCATTCTTCGTGACCGCGAATACTGTGACAAGTCTGAATAGAAATATAGCTGCGCTGGCTGGGCCGCGGCTTCTGAACCTCCCGGAACGTGACAAGGCCGAGCAGGCGATTATCGTTGAGGCGGTCCTGCAGGGACTTGGCCATCTGAGAGACTGGCTTCTGATTATTGACGGCGTTGACTCGAAAGAGGTTTCTGAGCATTTGCACAAACACGTCCTGGGCCGGCTTGCTGGGGGGGACGTGCTTATCACTTCTCGTATGTCCGACTGGCCCGATGAGGTTGCCGACTTGCCGATCGACAAGCTCGTGGAGGTGGATGCCGCTGCATATTTGCTTGAAAAGACGGAGGGCAAGCGGAGATTGTCGTCAGAGGATGAGGCGCTTGCCGGTGAGCTTGCCCATGGGCTGGATGGTCTGCCTTTGGCATTGGAACAGGCAGCCAGCTATATAAACTGTCGGCGTATCGGGTTTGCTGCGTATCAGGAAGAATTGGCGGAGGCACGGGCAAAAGTTTTTTCTGGCCAGCAGACTGAGCTGGTGAATTACCCGCTGCCGGTAGTGGCGGCCTGTAGGGTGACCGAAGAATGTCTTCAGCCATGGGAGCGCGGCATCTTGCGCATCGCCTGCTTACTTGCGCCCGAGCCGATACCGGCAGCTCTTTTCGCATCTCAGCCCAAAAAAATCACCGAAGCTGGTAAATTGCTGCTCAAAGAGGTAGGTCTTAATTCAAAGCTGGCTAACATGCGAGGTGGGCTGGACGTTCACAGTTTGCTGGTCGCGCTTAGCGAGTGGTCTATGATAAATCTTACAGACGATAGGTTCACCGTGCACCCTTTGGTGCAGGATTTGATTCGGGGTAACATTCCGGAAGGTAAGGATAAAGCGTGGGCGAAGCTTGCCCTTCGTCTGGCAAATGACTATGTCCCTCAAACCCCCGCGCCTGATGATGTGCGAAGCTGGGCCCTGTGGAGCGACGTTGACTCTCATGTGGCGAGCCTGCTCGCTCGCGGCGACGCGCTGAACGTTGCTGAGCCTACATCAGCATTGATGCACCGGTTGGGCAGGTATCTTAAAGCGCGAGCTCGCTTCGATGAGGCAGAGCCGATATATCGGCGGGCACTTGAGCTGCGGCAGAAATCATCGGGTCACGATCATCCCGACGTTGCGACCGCGCTCAATGACCTGGCAAATTTGCTCAGGCAGACGAACCGACCGTCTCAGGCTGAGCCTCTGTATTATCGCACGCTTCAGATTTATGAGAAATCCTTTGGTCCTGACCATCCGTGGGTTGCAACGGCGCTGAACAATCTGGCCGGAGTCCTCCGCGCGACTCAGCGGCCCCAGGAGGCCGAGCGTATGTATCGCCGGGCCCTTGAAATTGATGAAAAGTCTTGGGGCGCCGAGCATCCAACGGTTGCTGCTGACCTCAACAAGCTGGCGGGTGTAGTCCGTGCGGCTAACCGCGTCCAGGAGGCCAGGGCTCTGTATAGCCGGGCTCTTGGAATCCTTGAGAGGAGCTTAGGGCCTGACCATCGCAAGACACAGGTCGTGCGAAAGAGCCTTGAGGCCTTGAAGTAGGCAGCAAATCCACATTCCTGCCAGGAAATCACCGCTCTTGACTCTTATCAGTGTCCATCTATCCGGATATTGATCTGGAAATAAGGTGCAAGATTTCTTAAGTGTTGTGCCGATAACAGTTAGCAAGAGTGGAAATATTTGTTCTTGACCGCGGAAATTGTGTTGACTAATATGTACCGAAGTGACAAGGGCCGCTACGAATGGCGGCTAAGATATTTAAGGGCCGAAAATATGATTGTTGATTGTCATACACATATAGATTTTCCGGCCGACGATGTTGAAACGTCTGAGCACCTGGCAGCAGCGGAGACAGTAGATGCGTGTATAGTACTGGGTGCGGCGGATGGACCAAGCGAAGCGGTCAATAAGAAACTGGCCGAGTACGTGAATAAACATAGTGAAAGAATGGTTGGCTTTGCAGTTGTGGAGCCTACGAAAGATAAGGTCAGCCCAAAGAATCTGGCACCGATGATGGAGAAGCTGAACCTGAAAGGTGTAGTTCTGTATTGTTCTGTGTGCGGTTTTCACCCGACACATAGCAGAGCGATGCGGCTTTATGAGTCGGCACAACAGTTGGCTCTGCCGGTTTTCTTCCATAATGGTGGTCCCGACATAGGGCCTAATGCGATTCTGGACTACGTTCAGCCGTACCTTCTGGATGAGGTTGCAAGGGCATTTCCTGAATTGAAGTTCATCATCGGTAGTATGGGCGTGCCGTTCGTTGAGCAGACGCTGTCCATGGTGGCGAAACACGCAAACGTGTATGCGGATTTGACGATACGTCCGAGCAATATCTGGCAGACTTATAATATAGTCGTGGCATCACATGAGCGCGGCGTTATGGATAAGCTTTTGTTCGGCAGTGGGTTTCCGTACGGCTATGCAGGGCAGTGCATCGAGACACTGCTGGGTTTTAATATGCTTTTGGCTGACACGAATCTGCCGACAGTTCCACGGGGAAGCATCCGCAATATTGTCGAACGTGACACCTTGGAACTATTGGGGATAGAGCATAAGAACATCAAGCCACGAGAGCACAAAGCGCACCTGTACGCTCAGGGAAAACAGGAAAAGTAAGCACGGATGGCTGAGCTTCTGGAAGAGCAGAGAGAGAGCTGGGGGACACGTGGTGGATTTATTCTTGCGGCGATCGGGTCGGCGGTAGGTTTGGGCAATCTGTGGCGGTTCCCCTATGAGCTTTATGATCACGGCGGAGGAGCATTTCTGATTCCGTACATAATCGCGGTCTTTGTGATCGGCGTTCCGATGCTCATTCTGGAATTTAGTCTGGGGCACTTGACGCAACGTGCGGCTCCGGAGGCCTTCGCCCGCAGCCACAAGAGATTAGAGTTTGTCGGCTGGTGGAGCATCATCCTAGGATTTGTTATTGTCGGATTTTATACGGTGATTCTGGCATACTGCTTTAGCTTCCTCTATTTTAGCGTTGAGGGTATTGTGACTGGTGGTGAGCTGCCGTGGTCAGGTGAAGGCCTTGAGGGCGTCAAGAATGCCGAAGAGTTCTTCTATGATACTTATTTGGCCAGGACCGAAGGCACCGCTCTGGGAAGTATCCGCTGGAATATCTTCTGGCCGTTGGTGCTGACGTGGGTGGTAATGTACTTGTGCATATTCAGGGGCGTTAAGCTGGTGGGGCGGATCGTCTGGCTCACCGTCCCGCTGCCCTGGCTGATGCTGCTTATTCTAACAGTGCGTGGCTTGACGCTTGACGGTCAGGTACGAGGTCTGGCTTACTATCTCAACCCGGACTGGTCGGAGCTGGCCAGGGCAACAACGTGGCGATTTGCGTTTGGGCAGGCGTTTTTCTCGCTGAGCTTGGCTTTTGGGGGGGTAATGATTACATACGCCAGCTTTCTCCATAGAAAAAGTGACCTGAATAACAATGCGGCGATAATAGCTCTTTCGGATTTTGGGACGAGCTTCGTCGCAGGTCTGGCTGTTTTCGCCACGTTAGGGGGTATGGCGTTTGTGACGGCGCAGCACGGTGAGCCGGTGCCCGTGCAGGAGGTGGTTGAGGGTGGGCCGGGTCTGGCTTTTGTAGCTTTTCCTTACGCGCTGGCACAACTGCCTTATTCGGCTTGGTTTAGCTTCATTTTCTTCTTTGCACTTGTCACGTTGGGGATTGACTCGGCCTTTTCGATTACTGAGTCTGTGCTTGCAGCAATAGTGGACAAGACGGGCTGGCGGCGAAGTATTGTGCTGCCGGTAATGAGTCTGGTTGGCCTTGTTACTGGCATTGTATACATTACTCAAGGTGGCCTCACCTGGCTTGGAGTCGTAGGGGACTTTATTGACGGGACGTGGGGGATTGCCTTTCTTGGACTTCTTGAGTGTATAGTGCTTGGCTGGCTTTGGCGAGTCGACCGGCTGCGGCGTCATGCCAACGAGCGGAGCGATTGGAAATTGGGCCGGTGGTGGGATTATCTGATTCGGATCGGCATCCCGATTGTCCTGGGGACGCTGTTCTGTTGGAGCCTTTTTGACGACTGTACACGAGAAGGCGGATTCCTTCGCAACCCGGAAGGAGACTGGATTTTGACCAACTGCGTGGGTTTATCGGTCATGGTTTTGGTGCCGATTGCAGCCGTTGTCGTAAGTTTCATACGAGGCCGTAGCGACATGGAGCGGCAAGACGAGCGCACGGGCCACGCGGAGATATTAGGCAGGGGCGGTGGAGCTATCGCACTTGTTATGGCCGTAGCTTCAGCGGTGCTGGTCGTCATTTTGTTAAGGGGGGCTGTGGCGGGGCGCGTGAGCAAACCGTTGCTGTGGCTATCTCTGCCGCCGGCCCTGTTTGGCGTCATCATAAGCAACTATCTGCTCGACAGGCATAACGGGACGGCCACGCAGGCATCGTGGCTGGCTCGCTGGGCAGGTATGATCGGTACGCTCTGTATTGGTGGGTTTATTGCGCTGTCTTTGATCTATCATACACGTTCGATGGAGGCTGCGGAGATCGCAGAAGCGGTAGGTCATCCGGTTGAGGAGGAACTGAGCACAGTGTCTTACATAATTCTGAGCATCGTTTTCTTGTTAATCATTTGCGGTCTGGGGTGGTGTTTTTACCGAGCTCTGTCTGCGGCGGGTGGGCCCGGTGAAACTCAATACCCTGAGCGAGTGGACAACGAGCAAGACGAGATTGGTTATGACACGTAGATCTCGCTAAGTTTACGGTCTCTGGCCTTTTTCGACAGTTTTCGCATGTCGTAGATGAGGGTTCTGAATTGCATTTTGGGCACACGAGAGCCGTTAGTGGCTTTTTTTTGCTTGCATGTCAGGCTGTAACGTTCTATCCGCCAACCAGAGGACTAAGGGCTTTGCCCGTGGGTGAATGGAAGAATTCATCTGCTGGCAAGGTGGATGTTGCCCCCCTGGGCCGTAATAAAATGGGGCCACGGGTTCTACCCGTGGGTCTCCATTGGCCTTTTCTTAGTATGCGACTATCCGGACCGGCTCGTGCAGGTGAAGTCTGTTGTGACTAATGATTCTACTATGGCTCTGCACCTACTATTTGGGCTTGAAATCCTTGACCTTGTTGCCTGTGTATTTTGAGCAGGCTCTTTCCAGGTCCACGTCGCTTATATTTGCCAGCGTGCACAGCCAGGCAAACACATCAGCAAATTCCTCATGTTTGTTATCTGGGTCTCCAGAGGCTAGGGCAGTAGCGAGTTCTCCGACCTCTTCAATAAACCACATAAATGTAGCAGGGATTCCTCTTTGTTGGTCTCGCTTCTTGTATTTTTGGGCAATTAATCGTTGGAATTCGCTAATATTCATTTTGCAGCAATCCAAGCGCATAAGCGCACACAGGCACATACACAATGTGTTTCTGACGTTTGCACTTGCCCCTTGTGTTATTTTTTGCTTTGTACCAGACTGGAGAGCTTTGCTTTTGCAAAGATGTTTCTGGCCTGAGCAATTGCCTTTTCGTAGGTCTGTTCGGCTCGCACGCTGAATTTCTCCCCGCGTGTTTGCTCGGCCAAGTTCAACTGGCTGGTCATAGGCCCCTCAACGGCTTCGATGATCTGGAGCATTGTGATTTTGTTCGGCGGTTTGGCCAGAGAGAACCCACCGCGAGGCCCTCTTTTGCTGCGCAGGACGTTTGCTCTGACCATCTGCTGCAGTATCTTGAGCAGGTATTCCAGCGGTATATCGTACTCTTTAGATATATCCTGGGACAAAACCGTCTTTTCGCGCTGATGCTTGGCAATATAACCGGCTGCGAGCAGTGCGTATCCTGTGGATCTGCTGATTCTCATCTTAATCTCCTTCACAAATTAGCCAATAATCATACAAAACTCTTCCTATCTGTCATACGTTTATACACAGCAACACAAAAAAGTGAATAACTAACAGCGCCTTCAGGACCAAGAAATCCGGACGCGCAACACTGTCGAATCGGTTTTAGGTTGTTTCATGCACGTTTCAGTCAGCGGTTGGCCGTCCCCGTTGGATAGTCGAATTTATGGTTGTGCTACTCTTAACCCTCTTTGCAGCGCAAACACAAGTCTAACGGTAATTTGCTGCAAAAACTCAGCAAGATAATACACAATCTGACACTACTCTGTTACGCTCAAGGTGCCAAAACATGTCGACAACGAAGAGCACAAAACCTTATGGACCCATTATGCTCTGTGCTTGGCGAATTGCAAGACTTATCTCTCTAAAATACACAAAATTTAGAAATCTGCCAAAATACTTTCGAATTGTAGCCGTTTCTTCCCAAATGCCAAAAATGAAAAATTCTCTCGCATGCTTAAAAAACTTGACATATAGATGGGCCTAACGTAGGATTTCGGCGCAGTTTTAAGGTTTTTAGGGAGGTTGTTATGGCCGCCATTAAGCCACGAATAAGTGTTAGATATTCTGAGAATGCAACAATAGTAACTTTCACAGACGAGACAATCCTCGAAGATAAAGACATTCAGGCACTGCACGAGTCAATTATGTCTGTTGTTGAGTCCGCCGGAGGTGCAATAAATCTCATTTTAGATTTCTGCAACGTTCGGTTTTTGTCCTCGGCTGTTTTGGGGCTCTTGATGAGAATCAGCAAAAGGGTCTATGAGCGCGACGGGCAACTGCGACTTTGTAACATAAATCCAAAGATCCACGAAATTTTCAAGATAACACGGTTGACCAAGATTTTTGATATTTACAAAGACATTGAAGGTGCAACGGAAAGTCTGTCTAAAGCAGATTAGTCAAAAGCTTGTTTAGGTCGTCTGAAATCGCAGAAGTCGCCTGAGAATTAGAGGCTGATGCGGTCAGTGTGGAAATAATCCGGGTTTATGAGGATTCGTTGGTCTGGAGAAAGACGTCAGGTTATGGCATCAGAAATGCCGATAAGCTGCTCAGTTGTGGTCGAAAGCAAGCCATCTGCCCTTGGCAGTGTGTGCGAGGCGATCCTGCCTAAGCTCGAGGGCAACGGTTTCAGCCAAGAAGATGTTTTTGCGGTGCATCTGGCCTTGGGGGAGGCCTTTATTAACGCTATCAGGCACGGCAACAAAATGGATCCGAGCAAAAAAATTGCAATTGATTATTTGGTGGGCTTAGATAAAGTTGAGATTTCTATGACAGACCAAGGTGAAGGTTTTGATGTAAAAGCTGTACCGGATCCACGAGTCGGTGAAAATCTCTACAAGCCCCAGGGTAGAGGCTTGCTGCTTATAAACTCGTACATGGATGTGGTTGAGTTTAATAAGTGCGGCAATCGTGTGTATATGGTCAGATACAAAGAAAAGCCGGATACGATGCCAAGTTGGAGCCAAACACAGAAATAATCAATAGTGTAATGGCAGCAAGTAAACAACAAGACAAGGAGAAGTAATTAGAGAATGTTCCGCAGCGGTCTTATTTTTTGTGGTTTTTTGTTTGTTTTGGGCGGTTGTCTATATGATTCTGAGCCAGCGCCCCAGATTATGCACAGGCCTGCTATTTCGGAGCCTGTGCCCGTTGAGCCGACGCTGGTAACGCCAAGACAAAGCCAGAAAAGCGTTGATAGAGATATTCCCAGTGATTGGCTGCCACCTTCCCGAATAGAGAAGAAATGGAGGGCTATAGTAATACATCATTCAGGCACAGAAAATGGAAATGCAGCAATATTTGACAGGTGGCATAGGGAAGGCAACGACTGGGATGGGGTCGGCTATGATTTTGTTATAGGTAATGGCACTAACAGCGTTGATGGACGGGTGGAGGTAACGTTTCGTTGGCGTGAGCAGCGGACTGGAGCGCATTGCAAGACGCCAGACAATTGGGCTAATGAACAGGCGGTAGGAATTTGTCTGGTTGGCAATTTCAACCGGACTGTGCCCACGTCACGGCAGATGCAGTCTTTAATGAAATTGCTTGCCTTTCTGCAAAAGCGGTATGGCATACCCGAAAGCCAGATTTATGGCCATAACACCACACCGGGAGCACGGGTAACAGACTGTCCGGGTAAAAGGTTTCCTATGGCCCGGCTGAAATCTACGCTTGACATTTGAGCCTGTGTGCATGTCCAGGCCTTAGTGATGGACCCGCTGGGTCCCATAAACCCACTTCCACACTCAACAATCGGGTCTTTTCGGCAGGACTAAGCCGAAAATATTCTCTGAGACCGGAACCGTGAGAAAGTTGCTGTGCGATTATACCGAAAGTCTCTTTGTCAGTATTATTAAGAAAGCAAAGCAAGGAGCCGGTCAAATGGACACGCATAACTCATTGTGTTCGGTAGCCTATTTACTGAACGAGCAGGTTGCGAAGCAGATTTTCGACATTCTACCTGGGCAAGGCCCTATCGTGGTAATTATGGACAGAGACGGCAACTGCTGGCCCAGCAATGCTGAGGAATTTTCCAAGTTAAAGATCAGCGAGTCTTTTTTGAGGGAACTTTGTGCTAAAGTCGACGATGGTGTGGAGCCGGTTATAACTCAGGCAAACGACATTAGCATCACTGCTGCGCAACTGGCTACCGACCGGACAAATTGTGGCTACGTGATTATTGCTCTGCCAAGATATAGCCCTGAATCAACCTTGATAAACATCGATCTGGTTGAAACACTACTGTATCTAATTGGCTTGGTAGCCAAGCTGACCGAGAAGAATCATTCGCTCTGCGAACTTCAAATGAAGCACTACAGCGCTTACGGCAGGGGCGAGACGCCGTCGAATTGACAATATTTCGATTGTCAGCTAAAAGGCGAAAGTCCTGGGGGCCCATCTCAAATCTTGTTTCTGTCGTTTCGTGTTGACCCGAATCACCTCAACTCATGCGTTTTTCGTTTTTTAGGTTGCCTTTGGCGATGCGATTGGTATAATTCGTATTGGGTGTTTCGTATTGAACCAAGTGTATCGCACAGGACCAAGATGATTAAGCTGGGGCTGAGGTAAAAGAGGTAAAAAGTGAAATTCCAGGTCTTCAAAAACGGCAAGGTCGCAGAGAAGTTCAGGTTATGCGGTGCTTATCTATTCGGAACTGACGGCATTAGTATTCGCCGAACGAAGATTGCCTTTAGGGAGGGCTTTGTCGAGTGCACTAAGCCGAATTTGGAAACAGCGGGTCTGGCTTTGCTCTGGCCTATCAATGGTTTCGGCAGGATACTTTTAGCGACTACTTGCCTGCCTGAGCGCAAGCGCCCATACAATCTAAACCTTGAGATAGCGCGGGCGAAGCTAATGCAGATTGTTAACAAGCGAGAGGACTGGTCGTTTTTCGAGAGTATAGAGAACTTAGAAGACATTTCCAAACAGACCCAAGCTTTATTTATCCGCGCAATTCAAAGCATATCAGACGCACCGGCAGCGTCTCGATTGGCAGATGAATCACTTGAAAAGGCTATCGTTTTTTCAGAAAAGCTGGCAATTAAAGAAGCAGAGTTGTATTTCAACGCGAGAGGCAAGAACCACGGTTTCGGCCGAGGCTGTCTGGGCTGCAGCGTGGATCCTAAACAGATTGAAAATGCAAAATATGGTGAGAGGCTTCTGGAATTGTTCGGCTTTGTAGCGATACCGATAAACTGGGCCCAGATAGAGTCTCACAGGGGTAGTTACGATTTCTCAGCAGTTGATCGGTGTATCGATGTGCTTGGCAAGGAGAAATTGGTGCTCGGTGCAGGTCCACTGCTTCGTTTTTCAAAAGCGTGCCTGCCAAAATGGCTGCTCCGTAGTGGAGCAGGGTTTGAAAAGATTAGGGAGACTGCGTATCAGTTTGTTTCAAAAGTAGTTGCTCGATATTCGGGCAGTATTCGTAGGTGGTATGTTATAAGTGGGCTGAATGCGTTTAATCATTTTGGTTTCAGCTTTGAGCAGGTTTTAGAGATGACGCGTGCAGCTAATATGGCTGTGAAGGCAGCAAGTGACAGGGCTGTGAAGATTATAGAAATCAGCAGTCCGTGGGGTGAATACTATGCGACAATGCCTAACAGCATTCCGCCGTTGGTTTACATGGATATGGTTGTTCAGAGCGGGATTAATTTTGACGCGTTCGGTCTGCAGATGCGGTTCGGCAAGGATGAATGCGGTATGCATGTTAGAGATATGATGCAAATATCGGCAATTCTGGATAACCTTGCGCCTGTAGCCAAGCCCTTATACATAAGTGGTGTGGAAGTTCCAAGTAAGAAGGGTGTTGGTGTATACGACGCCAAGGTTGCCGGCGTGTGGCACGAAGAATGGGATCAATCACGGCAAGGCCAGTGGCTTGAACAGTTCTATAAGGTGGTACTTAGCAAATCATTTGTTGATGCAGTGACATATTCAAACCTTGCAGATACGGGGGACAGTGCCATAGCCCACAGCGGCCTGCTGACGGACCAGCTTGAACCGAAAGAGTCGTTCTGTGCTTTGAAGAGGCTGCACGATACGATTTTCACTCACTAAATAGGTCGTGACTGACGGCCCGTGCGTTATGAATCAGACAAATAACGCAGTACGATCCAAGACATGACAGCTACCATACAGAGCAGAATTCAGTCATTTGCATTTGTTATCAGTACCTGGGTATGTGCTTTGTTCTCCGTGTGTTTCGTATTTTTGAGTCCTTCAGGGTGGCGGCAATCATATACAATTGAGCTGGAGGAAAAAATCAATCCAAACTATGCAGTTGCGGCGAGTCTGGTGAGATTGCCGGGGATAGGCCTGACACGAGCCGAAGCAATAATAGCCTACCGCGAGAACTTAGCCAAACAAGGTAATGGCACGCCGGTTTTCCGGGATTTCGATGACTTGCGGAGAGTCAAAGGCATAGGGCCTAAAACAGCGCAAAGCATAAGCCGATGGCTGGAGTTTGAGCGAGAATGAGCATCCCATTGTCAACTATGTGTCCATGGGGCCAGCTCTCGGTATCTACTGCAAGAGTCGAGGCAGGAAGGTGAGTTTCTATAGCGTACTTGGCACCCGTTTTACCACATGCGTGAGCAGGCCCCTTGCGTTTTCCATATATCTTGTATGTTTCTGCATGTGCCCGGTTTGTGCAGCTGGCGATATAGATTCGGATGGGGACGGCCTTTCAGATTTTCAGGAGGTACATAAGTATCTGACCAGTCCTGGAAAAAAAGATACGGATGGTGACGGTGTGTCTGACGGCGGTTGGGATGAGCGACGTGAATACGCCTATTCGGTTCGTTCAATCCTGCGATTCATGCCGCCCTTTGATGAGGACGCCCTGAATGATGACTTTCAGGATGCGCGGGTTCTGGAAAAGACAGATGATTATATTGAGCTGGAAGTTATTCACTATCCTCTTGGCACGGCTCATGAATCAATCAGAGGAAATCCAAATTGGCGGCGGGATTGCGCGAGCATGACGGAGTATTTGAAACCAGGTGTAACGACCAACTGGGATGACAAGATGAGGCAGGACCTGCTGGATGAGCTAAAAGCTGACGGCATCTTAGTTGATAAGCTCACTGACAGGCAGGTTGTCACACAAGTATCATCTTGGCTGAGGAGGAAATCCAAGTCTCTGGATAAAGTGTTTACGACATACTATATTTACTACCCGAAGGGTCAGCCGAAAGTTTACCCGGGGCTGGAAAACGCCTTTGAAGGTGAGTTTAATCGCGACAAGGACAATTATGACTGGACTATTGGCGAGCACTTTGACCGTGAGCTTCTTGGCAGGGGCATGTTCTATAATAAGACACACGGCTCGTGCACGTCGTTTGCCGTCTCTTTGACGACCGTGCTCAGGGCTGTCGGGATACCAACTCGAATGATAATTACGGTGCCGGTAGTTGACCCTTCTGACAAAGAGCAACGTCGTCTTGTGAAGGACCGAATTACGCACAACCAGGTTCACGAAACGATGCTGGCCGGTCTCAGAAGGGTGGGTCAAGGATTTACTGCACATACGTTCAACGAGGTCTACATCGGCAATAGGTGGCACCGTCTTAACGGTAACAGACTGGGTCAGCCAATTCTTGACCCGCGACTGTTTGGGCTGCACACTCACCTGTACACATTCAACGATCTGAGTGATGCTAATCTTGCACCGACGTGGGGATTCCGTTATGGCAAAGGCGCACGAAGTGCTGTTTTAAAACATAGCAATCCGTACTCAGCCGTAACGCTGTCCGACCTTTTTGGATGCCACTGTAGTATCGAGAACCCAGTTGCGGCAGATGAGGGGACTTTGCTTGGTTCCTTGCCTAACATATATATCATGGGGCCATCGGAGCCGCCCGGCTGGTTCACAGAGGTTGTGGGAGTCGTAGAAGGTTTTGTGGCCAGTAAGACAGGGCGTCATCATGACGAAAAGTCGTACGATGAGGTTTTCGTGGATGGTATCTGGGGCAAGAAATCTGGCGACATAATTGTCCTGCTTCTTTCGCTCGATGTTAAAGACCGCGTTCCCGTTAGGTATGAGGATCTGCTGCCACGGCCCTGGTCGGAGATTGAGGCTGCTTTGAGGCAGGGGCAGACCGTGGAATTAGCAGGAAAAGCTCGCGAGATGAAGATCATACTTTTGGCAGCGCCTAAAGGGTGGGGGCTCAGGCAGCTCATCAGAGAGTCGAAACTGCTGAGTGCTTTGACAAAACACAACGTGACATCGGAGGATTAGCACCGGCTGGGCGATATCACTTAGCATGGAGAGCATATGGAAAACCTCGGCCACCTTATGCCGATGACACCTTTGGCAGCTGCAGGAGTCGAAATCAATTTGACGGGCAAAGGGGTGCTCGTTAGGGCTCCCGGGCAGCAGAGTAATGGGCCGTGGAGATTTCCGTGGTCGTATCAGCTTGCGACGAAGAGCAGCACACCATCGCACTGATGACGCGGATCGCGCCGCGTATTCGAGCCGTTCGGGCAGACCTTCGCGGGTGTGCTCGTCATGCAATGGATGAAGAACGGCACATAAACTAACAGGCCTGTAAACTATTACGGCGGAATTCCTTGTGTCAAGCAAGCAAACTTTTGGTATTGTATACCAAGAAAAATTGGCAATCGTGCCCGGTATGGACCATGCAGAAGACACCGGGGTGCGGTAGAGAAAGGAACAAGATGGACGAATGGGAAATTGATAAGCCACTTGGGCAGTGCTACGGTACCGGCAAGAAAATAGAGTTTGGCGAAGAATACTTCGGGGCTCTTGTAGAGACCGAACAAGGACTGGCACGGCGAGACTTCTGCAACGACTGCTGGGAACGGGAAAAGCCGGATGTGTTCTGCTACTGGAAAACGAAACTGCCGTACCCCGGCGAGAAAAAACAGCGGTTTGTTGATGATGGGATATTGATGGCTTTTTTCGAGCGGTTGGCGAATGAGACCGATCAAGAGAAGGTGAGTTTTCGCTTTGTGCTGGCACTTGTTTTGATGCGAAGAAGGCGTCTCAAGTACGATTCGTCCAAAATCGAGGATGACAAAGAAATTTGGTGCTTGAGAATAACCGGTGATAAACAGACTGTCGAGGTCGTAAATCCATGTCTCGATGAGGAGCAAATCGAGCAATTATCCTCGCAGATGGGCCAGATCCTCCAGGCGGATTTGTAGATAGCTTCCGAGGAGAATTTCCATATCTGAGTATCGAATCTTCAAACAAACAGTCTCAGATTTTTTCACAGTCGAAGTTTGGTATTCTGCTTTGACAAGTCTGCGGTTGAGTGAGCCGAAGGAATTCGCGAGGGTATTGTGAAAGCATGCGTTTCAAGTTTTGACGGACTACCACATCATAACAGACTGGTGTCGAACGGCCACGGAGGCCGACATAATTTGTTGAACACTTGATTGGCCCAAATGCCACTGCCCAGCTTTGGTCGAGACGGTGAAGACCGATGCTTGGTGCAGATTTCACGTTGGCGACGGGCCAGTGCGTTATGGTCAGCTACTGCCCGACGTAACTGCTCATTTGAAACGGCACTTTCTGGCACTGACAGCTAAGTTGCAGCGAATCGGCGGCGTTATGTTTTTGAGCTTGTAGGACAGTGAAGTCTAGTCAGCGCCGTGCGACAAAGATTTGGGCTTGTCTTTTTGCTCGACAGAAGGGCTGGGTTGCTTGATACCAAGGGCCTTTTCGATTCTGGCTGTGCTTGCAGAAAGCTGTGTCAACTTGGCATCGATGGAATCTAATTTTTTTACGACATCGCGGATGTCAGTGCCAACTCTGAACAGGTTCTTTTCTGTCAGGTCCATATACCTGTCCATCAGACGCTCGTAGGCGTCTATAGCCCGGGCGGCATCGGTTCTGTATTCAGGTACGGTAATATGAGGTTGGAGCTCATAGGTTCTCTGACCACCCTGAATCGATGTGCAAAACCAGACCGCTATTAGGCAGCAAGCCCCGACTGCTGTGAGGGCCAATAAATTCCTGCTCGTTCTCATCTGACCATCTCCTATTCACCCTTTTTCGCAACTGGTAAGTACGTCCTATTTATCGGCAGAAAGGCAGACGGAAATCTCACAGATTCGAAAAAAACACGCCTCCGTACTCGACGTACATTTGGCTATGCACGACAAATTGAGCGCGGCAGATTCCTATTCGTCAGGGATCTCGGAGTCCGTTACGACTTGCGTTTTTTCAGCCAGTGCACTTAGTAGAGTGGTGAGGTTTTGAATTTGCCCTCTGAGCTCTTCCAGCGTCTTGGCATTTTGCTGTTGAGTGGTTTCGAGACGTTGATTGACCAGTGTGATTTCGTTGCTGAGGCCTTGCACTTCGGCTCTGGTGTTACCCAAAAGATTTCTGAGGTTTGTGGCTTGCTCTGTTGAGTCAGCGGGCTTGCCGGCAGCGGCTTCGAGAGCTTGACTGACCCGGTTCAGTTCTTTGTGGAGATTTGTTACTTGGCCTTTCGTGCTGCCCAATTCGCTTTTTAGGCTTTCCAGTTCTGCTGTGGATTCGAGCAGGTTGTTTTGAAGGGCTGCAAGCTGTTGGCTGGTTTGTATTGAGTTTTTATACGCTTCTTCAATGCTTGCGTATGCCTGGTCGATCCTGTCACGGTGGATTGTCTGATTTATGTACAGCCACAGACTTGCAAGGATGACCGCAAAGAGGCATGCAAGCGAGGTAACTGCCGCAACATGCTGGATGCGTTTTGTCCAGGTAGATGAAGTAAATACGCTGGATCGTGGGGGATCGGTATCGGGGACCTGGTCCTGGTAGCTATCGGTAGATTGTTGACTGAACTGGATTTCCATTTTGGGATCTTCTTCCAATAGGCAGAGTTCATGCGGCGCGTGGTGATATGGGCTCAGCGGCACATCAACAACGTAGGTCTTGCCCTTGTATTTTCTTATCTGGATAATACCTGAGTCAACGCGTTCCTCGACGGTTCGTCGTGAGACTCCTTCCCGGGAAGCATATTCGTCTATTGGCAAAAGCGGCCTCTTGACCTGCAAGATGGGGTGGGTCCCTTGAGAAACAGTTTCATTTGTGCCTATTTCCATCTGCAATTCCTGTCACAAATTATATCGATAACTGTACATATTTTCGGCGGTTTAGAGCAGTTTTCTTGAATAATATTGTATTGTCATGCCAATAAGGCAGAATGGTTTCCGGGAAGAAGAGCGGCATTTGACGCCAAGCAAAATTGACATGCGTACATGGCAGACCTCGCCTCGTATTAGGAAGAAACCGGCTTGCTATTTGCTGGCACTTATAGTATTTTGCGATTATGAATAATCGGCGCACAAAATTGGCGTGCATCGTCGATGGGATTTGGGCTGTTCGCCGTTTGTACCGTCTTTTGGCTCCGCGTGCTTACAGCGTTATTATTTTCGGCGCGCTATTTTGTACGCTGGCGGTTAAATTGTTTCATTCGTGGCGTTGCGGACTGGTCTACGAATATCTCGGCTGGATACTTGCTGATATCTCCGTTCTGCTGGGTGTAGAGATTATTCTGGCGATAATTTGTTTTCGGTGGCGCCGCAGATGGGTCATCCGAGTAGCTACGGTTGTTGCAGCTACTGTATGTATCTGGTCGGTTATGAATGCTGCGTGGCTCGTAAGAACGGGGACGCAGATTCTGCCGGCAGTTTTTTTGTCGCTATTGCATGACCCAATAAACTCATTACGTATTGTTGGTGTAAGTGTGATAAAGATGCCGAAGGCAGCCATTATTCTGGCTGCGCCCAGCACCGTCGCACTCGTCTTTTTCTTCTTGGCGGTGGCAAAGCCGATACTGCCTGACTACAACCGGAAACGTTTCATAAAGAGAATGGTTGTCTCGTTGATTGTTATAATTGGTGCTATTGTGACTCGTGGTCCGGTGTTGCGGCGTGGCTCTGCTCAAATAGCGTCTGCGGGGTTGCGTTACAACTGTCAATTAAGGGCAATAATGAGTCTTCTTCGCCCTGATATTGGCCATATTGCCAGAGAGGATTTCGCTACCGCTAAACGAAAGATACCGGCCTTTGATGAGGCACAGGTTGTTCTGAAGACAGAGCAGATAAATCACAATGTAGTTGTAGTTATCCTTGAGGGTGTTCAGTATTACTACACTTCACTGGCTCACAAGCTGGGGGCTCCAGATTTGGGGACTGACCGCGGAATGGGGTCCTCACATGGGCTGACACCGTATCTTGTCACTTTGGCCAAGCAGGGTGTCGAATTTGTGAATGCTCGGTCGACACTGACTCATACGACGAAAGCGTTGTTTGCACTTCTGACTGGGCGCTTTCCGTCGGCGTCCCAGGATATTGCTGAGGCGGTTCCTGCTGTAAAGCCCTACGCGAGCATAGCCACAATCGTCGGCGGGCAGCTCGGTTTTAGGACTGGATTTTTTCAATCGGCGAGGGGCAACTTCGAATCTCGGCCCGGCTTGGTGTATAACCTCGGCTTCGACAAATTCTGGGCCCGGGATGACCTAAATGACCCCAACTGCTTCGTGGGCTATCTGGGCTGTGATGAGTTTTCCATGTTGAAGCCAATTACCGAATGGATAAAGGCTGACGGGAGCCCCTTTTTGCTGACGATTCTATGCTCGGTTACACACGATCCTTATGAGGTTCCGGAGTGGTTCGCAGATTCGGCTAAGGAGCCCGTAGAACGTTATCGACAGGCGGTTTTTTACACTGATAAGTTTTTGGCCGCGCTGGATGTGGAGCTTGCGAAATTGAATCTTGCCGATAAGACAATTCTCTGTGTTGTTGGCGACCACGGCGAAGCGTTCGGTGAACATGGTCTACTTGGCCACACTCGAATAGCATTCGAGGAGGTTCTGCGGATACCCTGGATCATACGGAGTCCGTTCTTAGTAGCGCCGGGGACCAAGGTTGCAGAGCCGGTTAGTTCTGTAGATTTGACGCCAACTTTGCTGAGCTTGTTGGGTTTCGAAACAGAAGTTACTGGCTTTGACGGTGTTAATGTCCTTGGAGATGTGCCAGATGGCCGCAAAGTCTATTTCGTGGACTGGATGCAACAGGGGCCTGCAGGTTTCGTAGAAGGTAACCGCAAGTTCATATACAATCCGGCGGACAGAAGGCTCTGGGTTTATGATCTGAGCGGCGACCGGCTCGAATCCGTTAGCATGGAGTTGGTGGAACGGCAGTCTCAGGAGATCGTTGATGAGATTATTGCGTGGCGAAAAAGCAGCATTTTTCGGCTGGACCAGGAGCGAACCGGCAAGAGAATGCTCTTCGACTGTTGGCTTTGCAGCTGGACGGATCGGGTCTGCTCGGCCAAATACCAGAAAGGAAGCTGACTGGCTGTGGCAAGTCTTGCCGGCAGAGCAGCAACGAATGCTCTCGAGAAGATCGAAATTCAATCTGTGGTGCAGCTCCACGAATCGTGTTGTCTTGTTGTCAAAACGGCACTTAGCGCCGCATTTGTTCGAAATCGGTCACTTTGTGTGTTACAAGATAAAGCACGCCCAATCCGTGTGTAATGTGCTCAGAATCTGGTACTCGCCAGGTCACTTCTCTTAGTTCCGCTTGTGCTTCTTGTTCACTCCGATGTTGCTTTTTATGAACGTCGGGCAAATCTCCTTGTCGTTTAACAACTTGTGACTCCGATAATATGGGAGAATAGGTTGGCTGGGAACAACTGGTGTTGATAATAGGCAACATATTGTTAAGATGCAGAATCTATTCATTCTTCAAGCTGAACGGGCGTACAGAGATGTAACTGTTTTTGTAATAGACCATTAGGTCAAAGCGCCAAGTGTATCTCGCCTTGATGCCTTCGAGTTGGCATATCGTTTGCAAGTTAGTTGCATTTGTCTGTATTCGAAGGAACGTGAAGGGCGGTGTATCCTAAGACCAAAAAAACGAGAAAAGGGTAGAAAGGAGTAGGAAAGGCCGCCCAGTTCCGAGAATTGCAAGACCAGTATTGCTGGCGGTAGAAGGCTGGGAATGGTGGTTTTGTTTAATATAAGGTGCGGAGTCGTTCCGGAGGAGGGGCGACTCCGTTTTCCTTTGCGCGAAAATCACATCGCTGCAGAAACACGCTACATGGCATCCACAAGTAAATCGTATCTTATCCGTGTCGAAGCAGTATGGCCGAAAGGCCTTGTTTTTGTCGGCTCGTTATGGTATTATCTGTTCAGTAAAGTCTGGAGAAGGTCGCGAAAAATCCACGACAAGCTCGGCAATAAATCGGAGAACAGCGGCAGAGTCTGCTCGTATCCTAAGTTATACTATAGTAAGTCCGGACAGCAATCTGTCCTGTGCTGGGCGAAGAACTGGGTCGACACAGGTGCTTAGAAGTGATGGAGATACAAAGATGCCATTCAGAAAAGAAAAACACATTGCCTCTATTTGGCAGAAGATGCGGGGGAACACACATCCAGCCAAGACGCCGCATTCGTGTCCAAGGTCAGGCAAATATCTTCGGTATTGCAAAAGGTATCCATGGTTGATATGGGTGTTTCCCATTGTGGGCTTATTGTCGCTGATTTGGTTTCTGATCCGCGTTATCCCGAAACCTTCGCGGGCCACGTATCCATGCCAGCGGTTGGCGGCACCGCTTGCGAGCAGCTTCATCGTTTGGCTGACCGGTCTTGTTGGATCAGCTTTGGCATACCGTAAGGCTAAGCAATTCGCTCGTCAGTCGCGATACGTAGTGGCGGCTATCTGCATCGCTGCGAGTGTTATGGCGGTATGGTGGTCTTTGAGCGTAACCGGGGAGAAGCCCGCAAACGCGGCATTTACGCCGAGCGAACCACCGAACAGCCCTATGGGCGTGGGAAAAGGGATTCATCCCGGGCGTGTCGCGTGGGTCCGAGATCCGGCTGCAACGAAGTGGGACGGTTCTACCGGCAGTTGGTGGGATGACGATAATACCGACCAAGATGTCGTTGATTACATCGTGTCGAAATCGATCCAGACTCTGACAGGGGAACCCAATGACCCGGATGCGTGGGACGCGCTTTTTAGATACTTCAATCAGACGAAGGGCTTTGGCGATGTCGGTTACCAAAAGGGGGAAAAGATTGCTATCAAGATTAACAAGAACGAAGATGATAGGCAAAGTTGGAGTCCCAGTAGAGGTGTTCCCAGCCCGCATGTGATTTACTCAGTCCTGGACCAGCTCATAAATGTGGTGGGTGTGCCAGGTTCGGCGATTACCGTCTACGACGCCTCACGATATATCGGCGATCCGATTTTCGATAAGGTCAGGAGTAACCCTGACCCGAATTTCCAGGACGTGACGTTTGTGGTCAAGTCCACCAGAGCAGGCAACGGACGTATTGCAGCAGGTCCGGACGGCACAAATCCAGTGTATACGAAGGGGGGAACTGCGTATCTGCCCACGTGCGTCACTGGTGCCAAGTACTTAGTCAACATGGCGCTGCTGAGGCCGCATAGCCTGTATGGTATCACATTGTGCGCAAAGAACCACTTTGGGTCGACGTATTTTTCGGGTAGCTGGACGCCTTCGCCGCTGCACAATTATGGCGGTCGGAGCAGGCCCATGGACACATACAATTGCCTGGTAAATCTGAACGGACACAGGCATTTGTCTGGAAAGACGTTGCTGTATATGATTGATGCACTGTATCCGTCGAGAAATCAAGATAGTACAAACGGCTATGTGATAAAGTATCTGTCTTTCGGCGACGACTGGTTCTCGAGTCTGCTTGTTTCGCAGGACCCTGTGGCTATCGATTCTGTCGGATTGGACTTTATGCGCAATGAGCCGAGGTGCGTCGATGTGACCGGTTACCCGGAAAACTATCTGCACGAGATGGCACAGGCAGATAATCCTCCGTCTGGGACGGTTTATGATCCGGAACGCGATGGGATTCGACTGCAGAGCATGGGCGTGCACGAGCACTGGAATAATCCTGTAGACAGGCAGTATTCTCGCAATTTAGGTACTGGCAATGGCATTGAGCTTGTGGCGCCAACGCTCACGAGTCCGGACGGGCCGGTGGAGAACACCACTAAAGGGGCAAGGTACGACTATATTCGGCACGCCATTAACGATGCTGATCCGGGTGATGAGATAGTAGCCAGCCCCGGTGTTTATCAGGAAAGCATCGATTTCGCAGGCAAGGACGTGACGGTCAGGTCTACGGATCCTAATGATCCGGCTGTGGTAGCAGCCACCGTTATCAAAAGTAACAGCGACGCGGTGACTTTTTCCGGCGGTGAAGATGCAAGCTGCGTGCTGGCCGGCTTTACCATAACGGGTGGCAACCGGGGCGTCTATTGCTTTGGCGCAACCCCAATTTTGGCCACGTGTACCATCGTAGGCAGCACAGGTTCCGGTATCAAGCTGTGGAACCAGAGTAATCTAACAATCACCAACTGTGTCATTGCCGGCAACGGTGGTGCCGGCATCGAGATGTGGGCAGACAAGAGCGGACGTTTTGTCAAATACAACTACGCGACAGTCACAAACTGCAATATTGTCGGGAATGAGGAAGAAGGTATTTTGGGCGGTATGCCGACAGTGAATCACTGCTGTATTGTCGGCAACCGACGGCACGGCATTTCCAGCGTTACGCCGACAGTTAAGGACTCTATCGTGTATCTCAACGGACGTATTGATGACTCCGCACAGATTGAGGCTTTTTCGTCGACCGTAACTTACAGCAACGTTCAGGGTTCCTGGCCAGGCACCGGTAATATCGATGCCGATCCGTGCTTCGTTGTGCCAGGCTATTGGGCCGATGCGAGTGACCCGAATCTTCCGGCCGAGCCAAATGATCCCGATGCAATCTGGACAGATGGCGATTATCACTTGAGGTGGAACTCGCCCTGCGTCAACACCGGGGACCCAAACCTTGTGGTCCCGACCGGCGAAACCGATGTGGATGGCGAACCGAGGATAATGGCGGGGCGCGTGGATATGGGCAGCGATGAGGTAGGACCCAAGCAAGCCGATTTCACTCGGAATGGGGTAATTGACATTCGGGATGTTGCGGAGTTTGTCCAAGCATGGCTGGCCGGTCCCGGTGACGATGAATGGGCTGTCCTATGTGATCTCTATGAAGACGAGCACATAGACTCGGTGGATTGGGCTGAACTTGCCAGAGACTGGCTTTGGCAGGCGGCTTGGCATGGCCAATAACAAATAAATTCGACTTCAGCCAAAGTCGCGTCCATCGCAATCAAATCCAACACGGCACAACGGTCCTGTTGGCCTGATTTTTTGCTACCTTGTGGTGGTTTCGGTCTGTATAATCAGTGATACTATGGAGCGAGCCGTTTATAGGATTATCGATGCGAATTTCAATCGTGCCCGCGAGGCGGTGCGCGTGATGGAAGAGTTTTGCAGATTCGCGTTGAATTCTGCGTCACTCACCGGACGTGCGAAACGGCTTCGGCATGAGCTGTCAGCCGCTATCGGCAGACTCGATGCCGGTCGGCTGATTTCAAGCAGAGATGCGCTCGGCGATATTGGAGTCGGCGCAGCGGTGGATAAGCAGTTTGAGCGTGCGAACCTAAAGGATTGTTTTACCGCCGGCTGCAAACGCTTGACGGAGGCGTTGCGGACGCTGAGTGAAATGACACTAACGCTAAATCGGTCGGTGGCTGAGACAATTGAGAAGCTGCGGTTTGACGCTTACACTCTGGAAAAGGACATCGTTCTTTTCAGCGAGCCGGCTGAGAAATTCAAACGCGTTCGGCTGTATATTGTTATTAGCAGCAACCTGCCGACCGATGTCATATCTTTAGCTCAGCGATGCGCTGCCGGCCATGCCGACTGTATTCAACTGCGGGCTAAGGACATCGAGGACGACAGACTATTCGCTATTGCTGTCGAATTTGTACAGATATGCAAAGCGGCCGACGTTCTTAGTATAATAAACGACCGGGTTGATGTAGCGATTGCCGCTGGCGCAGATGGTGTGCACCTTGGCCAACATGATTTGCCTGTTGAACAGGTCCGAAAGCTGCAGTTGGCACCGCTGATTATTGGCAAGAGTACGCATTCGGCCAAAGAACTCGGCACTAGTTGTCAGGAGTGTCCTACGTATGTGAGCCTGGGGCCTGTTTTTGCCAGCCCGACAAAGCCTGGCATCAAGCAAGTCGGACTGGATTACGTCCGTCAGGCAACGGAGAAGCTGGCGGATACAGGCATCGGTAATGTTGCTATCGGAGGGATAACGGTTGACAATGTCGAAGAGGCTCTAAGGGCTGGTGCTGGAAGCATCGCGGTTTGCTCTGCGGTCACCGAGGCCAAGGACCCGACGTTAGCCTGCCGGGTGCTAAAAGAGAAGATCGCTGCTTTCAAGAAAAGGTAAGGTTTTGGTGTTCCTTTAGGGGAGATAGAAGAAATGATTAGGTCACGAGGTTTGGGATGCGCCGTTGTAGTATGGCTGCTGGTCCTGTCGGTTACAGCAGAATCTCGATCTCAGTCGTTGTGGGATTTGGCGAATCAAAACAGGGGGCTTCTGAACATCGCCACACTGTTTACGGCGCAGGATGTGCGTGGGTATCTGTCCAGCGATAAGGGCATAAATGACGCGATCGATTGGTGCAAAAAAACCGGCGTCACGCACGTTTTCATTGAGACTTTTAGAGATGGATATACCGCTGAGAGGGATACTCTGGAACATGCCAAGTCCAGATTCAAAGCTGAGGGATTTGAGGTGTCCGGCTGCATCACACCTACGAGGGTAGGCAAGATCTCAACAGGTTGGGGGGCGGTTGGTTGTTATACCGATAGCAGCACACGAAGGAATCTTCAGAAAATTTTCGAATATGCAGCTTCCATCTTTGATGAGATTATGATTGACGATTTCCTTTTCGCCAATTGCGAGTGTGATGAGTGCAAGAAGGCGCGCGGCGAAAAATCGTGGGCTGATTATCGATGTGAGCTGATGGTCAGGGTGAGTCGAGAGCGGACTCTGAAGCCGGCAAGGGCAGTTAACCCAAACGTCAAAATCATAATCAAGTATCCGCAGTGGTACGATGATTTTCATAATCGTGGCTATGAAGTTCTGCGCCAAACGGCTGATTACGATAAGATTTGGGTGGGTACCGAAACGCGCGACTACGACAATAAGCGCTGGGGTGGAAAAGTTCAGTACGAAGCTTACTACATTATGCGCTGGCTCGGCGAGATTGGCGGTGCGAAAACGGGCGGCGGCTGGTTTGACCCCTACGGGACGACGGAAAACACCTATGTAGAGCAAGCGCGTCAAACTGTCTTGGCTGATGCCAAAGAGATGCTGCTATTTTGTTACAGCTCACTCTTGCGGGGGACCGGGCCGGCAAATGTTGAAAAGTTGCGGGCAGAGATTCCGGGGTTGTTCAAGTTAGCCAGGTTGGTGCGAGACAAGCCTATCCAAGGTGTTCTTGCGCCGAAGCCGCCTAACAGTGACGCCGACGGTGAGCAATACGTATTCGATTTTGTCGGCATGCTGGGGTTACCGCTTGTGCCAGCGGCGAAAATCGACCCTGACACAAAAGCTGCGTTTTTGTCAGTGCACGCGCTGAAAGACCCCGAGTTGGCTGACAAACTCAACAGAATGCTCGATGCCAAAAGGCCCGTGCTTATCACAGATGGACTGGCGAAACAGCTAAACAAGGTCAATCTTGAGGATGAAAATCTGACAATCTTGAAGATTGATGGAAATCCTCGCAACTTGCTTAAGCTAACGCAAGAAGAGCTTCTGCCTCTTCGCAATAAATTACTGGCGCCGTTTGGGATTAGATTTGACGCTCCGAATAAGGTGGGTTTGTACTTGATGGGTAAGGATTGCGTGATTGTTGAGAACTTCAACGATGAGCCGATAGATGCAACCTTGGAATTTGCCAAACCCATCAATGCACGAAAGACATTAGTCCTGCCGCCCGAAGGCGAAGTTGGGTTTTCTTGTGATGGTAGAAAGGTAAGATTCGCCAAGCTAACCTCACGGACTCTGGTGGCTGTTGAATATTAGTGGACAGACCGACAAGAACGGACAAGTCGAATAGGCAGCACTTTTTCCCACTATTCCTTGATCTCCGCTGCCGGGGGCGGAAGTCCAGGATGAGGACCTTTCCTTGAACGTCTTTTCGTGTCGATGGTTTGCTGTTGAGCGGTTTGGTATTCCGAGGAAAGGGCGGCGACGGATTACTGCAAAAGGCGGTCTTTGAATTGCTTTTGCCTCGAATTTTGTTCAGCTCTCTTGCGGGCTCTTTCGCGGATTTCTTGCCATTCTTGCTCCGTGCGGTTGGCTTTATACAGGTAGCTTACCGTGCCGCCGAACCGCCGGTCAAGCACCTTGACACCTTCCTTAAACCCCATCTGAAATAACTCATCTGGCAGCTTCTCATTGACGCGTACCTCGGTTACGTTGAGGTCCCGACGGCTGTTCAAGACGGCTTTGGGCCAGGGCCATCGCTTCAAGTCATATAGTTCGTAGCCTTGAGTCATCGGGTACCACCAGCCTGGAGCGACCTGCTTGTAATCCAGCGTCCAGTGCTGCTTGGTTATCTTCCCCCCGCTCAGCGTCAAATTGCCGTACAAGAGCCTGTCTTTCTTACCCACATACCAACGTTTGACCCGTCCGGTCAGGGCTGGCGGCTTGCACTCAAGAACGTAACACTCCACCCCGCGATAATTGGCATATCCTTTGAATGCGAAGTCTTCAGCACGTCCCCACCACTTCAGATTCCCTTCAACGTCGACCGAATCCCACCAGAACGAGTGAGGCTGAGCCCTGGGCCAGCTCATGCCAGCGAACAAGCCCCACGCAATCTTTTCTGCCTTGTTGTCAATTAAGTAGCCCTCTTGCTTGTGAGTGAAATGCTTTTCATTAAAGAGACGCTCTTTCCCATCCCAGATCGTAAGCACATAGCTTTTTCCAGGCGTGTTTTCCAGAAACCGCAGTCGTTGTCGGCTGGCAGCTCCCTGCTGGATTGCGAATTCAAGGGTCTCTGTATAGATGGGCTTCAAACCCCAGAAGCGGTTTGGGTCCGGGTCGATGTCTGGAGACCGTTCTTTCAATTCTTTACGGCGTGCGGCAATTCCTTCTGGTGTTCTCGTCCACTTGGCCTCAACGCGAATCAACAAGCTGTCGAACTGGTGAATCCAATTTTCACCTTCGCGAACGGCACGAACTAACTCAGCCGGGTCAACCGCTGCCGCCCCAGCTCTGGCCTTAAATCTCCAAATCGCCAAAAAAACTAAAGCCAAGATGCCAAGAACTGCAAATAGTAGATACGACCCCCGGCAAGAGCTTTTCTCAAATAGCCTGGGCATGAGAATTCTCTTATTGATAGTGTATAGTCTGTTCTGGTCGGATCACAGTTGTCCATAGCTATTATATGTGCGCGGAAGCGACATTGCGTTAAGAAATTCTGGTGACTTCCTCACAATACGTAGCTCGACCAAACTTACCGGCCGTTTACTACATCATTCGCCGCTTCAGGCGCGGTTTTATAAAGGATGGACTAAAACAAGAAAAACCTTTGATGTTGGCTCGTTTTGTGGTACTTATGTGTCAATTGTTCAGGTGACTGGATTAAGTTAGGAGGTTAATCATGAGTGCAATGTGCAGAGGTAAAGGCTTGCAGGTGTTGCTATTCGTGGTCATCGCTGGCGTGTTTCTACACGAAGCTATGGCTGTAGCATCGCCTGAGCGAGGTCCCCGCGAGCAAGACGCAGTTTCCCGCATGGTTCTGACATTCTACTATCCGTGGTACGGTGTGCCTGACGGGCCTGGTGGTGCCGGCAGGACTGTGCACTGGGGCCGGATTGATGCAGCTAATAAAGACATCGCGGCAAGCACCGACTATCCGACACTTGGCGCTTACGACTCGCACGACGCCAAGCTAATCGACCAGCATTGTCTGTGGGCCAAGCGTGCGGGCATCGATGCGTTCATTGTTAGCTGGTGGGGCCACAATAGCTTCTCAGACCGGGCGATGGACAAGATTCTCGATGGCTGCAAGCGTCACGGTCTTACTGCGTGCATCTATTACGAAACTGTTCCAAGGCCACGGACGGCGGAGTCTGCAGCAGAGGATATCGTCAAGGTCTTAGAAAAATATGGGAGTCATCCCTCCCACCTTAAAGTGCACGGCAAGCCGGTAGTGTTCGTGTATGGACGTGCGCTTCAGGAGCTTGGACTGACGGCCTGGCTTGAGGCGATTAAGATTATCAACGCGGAGTACAAGGGAGGCGTCACGCCAATTGGTGACCAGTTTAGCTACGGTGCAGCTCGCATTTTTGACGGGATTCATACTTACAATACTGCTGGCCTGCTTCGAGGGATGGAGCCGGGTGCTGCCCGCAAGTGGGCTGCTGAGACATATCCAGCGTGGGTGAAAATGGGCGATGAGGCCGGCAAGATAAGTGCGCTAACGGTGATTCCCGGCTACGATGATACGAAGATCCGCAAGCCCGGGCTTGCCGTGAAGCGTTATGACGGCGAGCTGTATCGTGCGCAATGGGAAGAGGCCATCAAGGCTGACCCGCACTGGGTGCTGATTACGAGCTTCAACGAATGGCACGAGGGGAGCGAGATCGAGCCGTCATTAGAATACAAAGAGCAATACATTGACCTGACTGCTGAATATACAAAGCGATTCAAGGCCAAGAAACGTGCTATTCGCAGCCGGGCAGATTCCGGCCAGTTCACTGAAGAGCAGAAGGCCCGATTACGTGGCAAGTTTGAACAGATACCCGTAGGAGTGTTGCCGGATGCAGAATCGATGGCCCTTTGGTGGCTATTAGATATGGGTGTAGAGGCAAAGGTTTTGACATGGGAGGATGTGGCAAAGGGATTGAGTCGGGAGCAGTACGCAGTCCTGCTCTACTGCGCAGGCGAACATTATCGTCGCAGCGTTCACAAGACCGGCGACGTGGACGATGTGCTGGTTGGCTATTTAAAGGCAGGCGGCTACGTTGTGTTTCTGCCTGCCTTGCCGTGGCCCTTTTACTACGATGAAAACGACAGAACGGCAAACCGCAGCAGTCAGCTTGGTTTGACCTTGCGCAGTGGGTGGGAAAGCCCGCCGGCGGACACGAGACTTGATTTCGTACAACCGCAGCGGTATCTGTCGCGCCTGCCTGAGAAGTTTCCATTTCCTACTGGCGGAGACCGGCGATGGCGTCCGTTCTTTGCCGGCGACAAGCATACCAGTCATACTTCGCTGCTGGTGCTACGAGACGCTGACGATAATTACCTGGGCGATGCTGTTACCTACGCGGAGCTTAAAGGCGGCGGCCGGATTATGTACACATGGTTCGGCTTGTTGCAAGGGCCTTATGCCGAGCCTGTGCTATACGAGGTATTTGACTTCCTGGCCAGCCAGATTCGCCGATCTGCCAGCTAAATTGTAGGATTGAACATGAGCGCAAAGTTCAAGATTCTACTGGGGCCGTGCGTGTGTTGGGCTGTCCTTTCGCTTGGGGCAGAGCTGCCCAAGAAGCCGCCCGGCAAGTATTTCCCGCTGCAGGCGGGAGACCATGAGAATGCTGATTCGTTCAAACGTGGTCAGCCGATTGTCGGGACAACATATTTCTATTGGTACGACATCGATACGAAGAGTCACATTATCGACCATGACGGCACGGACGCACTGACAACGCATCCTGCGGACATGAGTGACATCAGCTACAAGCGGGTGTCATGGCATAAGGGACAGTTGAGTGATATGATTGCAGCCGGCATCGATTTTCTCATGCCGGTCTTCTGGGGCGTTCCCGGAAAATACGATGGGTGGAGTTTTGTGGGGTTGCCACCATTGGTGGAGGCACACGGCGCCTTGCAGGAGGAGGGTTCTCAGCCGCCGGCGATAGGTATGTTCTACGATACATCAATACTCAAGTGGAATGGGTTCGGCCAGGGCGGCGCCAGCTATCATGTTGACCTGACGACAGATTTTGGCAAGGAGTGGTTTTATACGCCGATACGTGACTTCTTCAGCTTGATTCCGCCCGAGAAATGGGCCCGTATAGACGGCAAGCCGATCGTATTTCTCTACTCAGCGGCCTTTGCCAAAAAACAGGACCAAAGGCAGTTAGAGCACCTCAGAGAACGGTTCCAAAAGGACTTCGGCTCGGAGCTGTTCCTTGTGAAATCGTCTGGGTGGCTGGGCGAAGCGGACGCAACGTATTCGTGGGGTGCGGCCGTGAGTGGGCCAATAATTAACAGGCACGTCGCGGCACTCGGGCCTGGATACGACCATAGTGCCGTGCCGGGCAGAAACCCGCTCGTAGTGGACCGGCAGGACGGCAAAATCTATGTTGAGCGGTGGACAAAGCTGGTGCAGCTAAATCCGCAGCATCGGCCCTGGATGGTACACATCGAGACGTGGAATGAGTGGCACGAGGGGACCGACGTGGCCCAGTCTGGCGAGTACGGCCGAAGTTATATTGTATTGACGAAGCTTTTCGCCGATATGTGGAGGGCTAAAACGTGGCTGAGGATCCCAGGGTCGTACGCGGGCGCTAATTCGGTTGACTGGCAGCCGGGTAAACCTCAGGGCTTGCGCCTTGGGCCAAGTGGCGGCGATGGCGTCTGGAAAACCGCCAAGGTCGGCGATGTGTCAGCAGTGATTTGCGCTTCAAATCCGCATTCGGACAAGAGCCGTTACCTTTACTTCAATGTGGACGACGCATTTGCTTACGAGCTGTTCGGCCGAACAGTTTCAGTGCACGTTACTTACCGGGATGTAGGGTGTTCATCTTTTCATCTGGAGTATGATAGTTCGAACGCCCAGGTGGGTCCTCATGAGGGGGCTTTTCGTCCAGCCGGCAGCATCTCGGTTGGCCGGACTGGCAATTGGAAGACAGCCAATTTCACGCTGCCGCAGTGCCGCTTCATGAATCGGTGCAACGGTGCTGACTTTCGAATTGTTGCATCAGGCGGCGATTTGGAGCTGGCCGTAAGTAAGGCGCAGGTGTTGAAAGGGACCGCTCCTGGCGGTCGGTAAGGCGAGGAGTTACCTATCTCCACATTAAGTGTCTTGGCTGTACTTCTCAGTGTATTTTGAGTATCGTCTGGCTGCGCGTCCAAAAAACGAAGACTCGGCATGATCCGGAACAGCATCTGAGCAGTCTCCGTCTTCTTTCAAAAAACCTTCGTGAATAAATGGTTTCCGTAACTCGACGCCAAATTCTTGTGAAATAACTGCACATCTCTGCTCAACAAGCGCGTACTTTGTCCGGATTATGGCGACCCTGTTAGAGAACCCCTAACCAACGATAATTGCGTTGTGGAGTGCCACTTGTGAAGATTTTGCCGAAAAGCGTTAATAGGCAATTGTCGAGCGCTGCGCTATACAAGCCTACCCAGTGTTTGCGACGCTCGGCCCCATCGAGGAGTTTTTCTGCCAATTATCCACTCAGAACAAAATTTTTTTGTGAGCGGCTGCAGGTCGGAGAGAATGTTGGCATGCAGTTTGTTAGGATTTACCATTTGTTCTTTTACTGTCTTAGCATTGTTTCTGGCTTGCTGTAATTTCTTTTCATAAAATGGGTTATGTTAACGAGCCTGGGATTATGACTACGCACGGAAGGTGCAAGAAGAAAATGGCGTCGATCCCAGTTGCTATTCTCCGGAGCAAGCTCAAAGAGGCAACGGGCGACTTATCAACAGATTATCCACAATACAGAACCGCTAGTCCGACCAGAGAGGTCAAATGCTCTGAACGGTAGCTCGTAACAGCAGACTTGCTGGAAATTGCGGCGACTGCCAGAAGCCGGGCTCCGAATCGCGTTTGGTGAAAAACGCGTCACAGAAACATACTATTCCCGGCTGAGAAAGGAGATGGAGCACGAAGGACTGATGTCAGCAATGCGTGCGGCAGATTGTGAAGAAGCTCCAACCGAGCGCAATACGAACCTTTCATCCATCTGCATCGTAGTGGCAAACGAAGGCAGCTTAGTGACCTGTGACGCAGTTGTCATCGGAGTTGGTTAATCAAGAGCTTGCTGGACCCTTGTGCTCACAGCCAACTCGCAGGTGCTCGCGCCTTGGTAGCCATCCGTTCCTGAGCCGTACAAGGCTAATACATGACCCGGTGAGAAAAAGGGGATGGGTCGGCCTTCGTCCGGCCTACAGAATATCCAACATGAAATCGATTAACACCCAAGTTTGAGTCTATTCTTCGATTTCCCTAGTCCCTGATTCGGTTTCTATGGTTGCAGCTGCACTGATTTCTGACAGCCTGGCACTTAGCAGCGTCTTTAATCGTTCAAGGTCGGCTATAATAATGCCTACATCTCTGGTGCTGTTTTGCACATCCGCAATTTGCTCCTGCAACTTGCTTTGATTCTGCTGGATGGCACTTACAGAATCAGCCGTGGCCTGGATATCACTTCGAATCCTTTCCTCGACTTTGAGCCGGTTCTGGCCGATTACGTCTATAATGCTGGCCAAGTCACGCACATTGTTGACAAGGCTTTCCTGCAGTTCTGACAGATTCTGTTCGAGGGTGCCAGTAGCAATGGCTACTGTTTGAATATTGCTCCGCAGATGTTCAATTTCACTCTGAAATCTACGCTGATTTTGGTCAATCGCGGCGACGTTGGTGGCTAACTTTTTGCTGTTGTTTTGCACGATCTCCAGCAGCCTCATCTGCTCTTGCCCGAGAGCGGCTATTATATTGTCAGCTGCTTTCTGAGTACCCTCGTGCACATCTTTGATCTGGCCTTGCAGTATGAGCTGGTTCTGTTCTATCCGTGCCGCATTGTCAGCCATTTGCTCAGAGTTGTTCTGAACCATTCTCTGCAATCTAAGCTGATTACCCTCGATCCTGGCCATCTGCTCACCGCATCCAGCCAAACCGAGGCATATTGCAGCTATGAGCACGACTGAAGAGGTCTTTACTGCCCCTATTCTTGCATCGAATCCCTTCTTCTTCTGCATTTCTGACTCCTTTCGTCTCTAAACCACACGCGTTTTTAGTTGAGAACGGCCCAAAGCATCTATTGGCTTTGGTCCTTGCCATTTCCAGGCACATTCGGTTGAGGCCTGTCCTATCCGAGAAGCGGCTGCCTAATTCCGATAATACTCCGAAAGACTGTTTAGGTCATCGGCAAAATAGCGAAAAAACTTTATTTTTTATAGGACTAAGCAGCAAAAAAGACTTGTTCCACGCGAAGCTACCCTTTCGTTCGCTGGTGAGACGTTCCCGTGACCTTGTGAAATCCTGCATGTATCGGCGGTTTTGGCGTGTGCGCTGCGGCTGGACCAACGTATCTCGCCCACAATAATTCTGTTGCTATCCCTGTCAGCCGCTATTCCCCTGTTGCCGTGCAGTTCAGATGCGGTGGTCTTGAGCATGATGATTGTCTTGCGGCCGTCACCGAGAAGACTTTGTATGCGAAAGTCTGGCACGTTCGAGACGTGGCCCCCACTCGCGTGCAGCAGTGACTCGTCCTGCGTTTGGCCAGCATCTGGCCGGAGCCAAAGACTCTTAGTGCCGAACGTATCTCAGCAGCTGTAAGGTGCCAGTGTGTTAGGCAAAAAATTGCAGGTTAAAAGACGAACTGCCGTGTCAAAGCTAAGTCGTTAAGTGGTTGTTTGCGGGCTCTGCCTTTATTAAAACTCGGAGAAAATTTTCGACCCGAATCCGTTTGAATCCTATAATTGTCTTGTTCATTACTTAGTAGGGGACATGAGAAGAAAAATTCGCTTCGTTGTCAGACATTCCTGCCAAAGCCTCTTGACTTTTGTGAGCCAATACGGTAGACTTAGTTCTGTAAATCGTCCCCGGGACGGTTGGAATCGGAATTGGGGGGTGTTTCAAGTTTCCCCTCTTGGGCACCCGTATCAGAATGTTTGGTGACTTGATGTAGTCTAAAGCTTTGGATTTTCTCTGCGAACAGTCACAGTTCTTAATAGTGGGGGATGTAAAGCGGTCGGTTTGACGTTGGCCATCGTCATGGTGGTACCCGCGTGTATCCGTAGTGTAACCACCGTTCTGGTTGAGCTTTGCGGGTACTGCCTCCATAAGGTGCGCCAGCATCACAACAGAGGCTAATAAGCCGCGGAGTCAAAATGGCTATTCGACAGGGTCGTCAGCGAATAACAATAAGGAAGGTATCAGAGCGGACGGATTACCGAGAGTATCGAAGTTGCTGCGTGTACTCTGCAGCGACAAAAAAAGCAATTGTGTGAGTGACGTTTTTGGGGAAAAGAAAATGAAAATGCCAAAGATAGCAACAATTATTTGTGCTGCTGTTGTCTTGGCTCTGCCGTGCGTGGCACGAGCTGTCCCTCTCGGCACCGTGGATATATTACACATTGACTATGGAGCATTTGACCCAATTCAGGTTTGGGGCGGTGGATACGACGGGTCATTTGTGTACGGTGGTGTTTATACACTGAGCAAGACCGCCAGCAGCGGGCAGGGAGATATATGGCCAGATGGTGAACTCGGTAGCTTTTGCATGGAGTTGAATGAGCTGGCCCCGCATACCAGGTTGACATACGACGTGGTTATGCCAGAGGAGGCACCGGTGCCAATCGACCTTCTGGGGGGAGGCATGGGTGCCGCCAAAGCTGAATATCTCCGTGAGCTGTGGGGCAGATTCTTCAACCCGGACTGGCTTGGCAATGGGCCGTTTACCAGCCAGCAGTGCACTGACGCTGAAGCCTTTGCTGCAGCTGTGTGGGAGATTGTTCTTGAGGATCTTCCGGCATCGCCGCTGGACTGGGATGTTACCGTCGATGCCACCGCTGGTGAGCTTGGTTTCAGCTGTGCGGCAGCTGACACGGCGACCGCCAATAGTTGGCTGTACGCCTTGAATGGTAATGGTCCGAAAGCAGACCTGCGGGCTTTTGTTCACGATGGACAGCAGGACTTTCTCGTGGAAGTCCCAGAGCCGGCGACTATAGTTATGCTTGGTATTGGTGGTGCATTGAGCTTGGTGCGGAGAAAAAGGGCAGCCGTGTAGGGGAACAGGTCGGAAGGGCCGAGCCGGCACCAAAAAGGCCGGCCCTTCACTTTCTCTCTTCGACCAATACTAAACTGTAACAAAGCATAAAAGGACTTGTGAGTTGGTCGATAAGACAGACAAGCATGAAGAGTCGGCTGCCAGTGACAGTGAAAAGGGGGAATGCCTATGATACCAAGTCCCTGAATGTCAGGCCGAGTAAGCCAGGAACAATGGGCTGAGGGAGAAATCAAAGTGGCTGCGGGCGGTCCGCAGCGCAAAGAAAAGTAAAGTGAAAATTCTTAAAGCATAGGAGGAGACAAGATGAAAAAGTTAGCAGTCGTTCTGATACTTGTGGGGGTGGTGACACCTCTAAGTAATGTCGCTCGAGCAGGCTTTGTGAATCCTGATGAGAACCCCAGTGCGGCGCCTTTCACGTGTGAGTTTCCTGGTAGTCAGAATGAGCACCAGTGGAATTTTGACTATTCAGTGCCGTCGCTGACTATGGAGGAGATCATCTATTCTGGTACTGCGGATCAGGTTTTAATGAGCGGTGAAACTGATGAGGACCCGATATTTACGGTTGTCAAGACCATTCAGAACACGAGTGGTATTACCTGGACGGGCTACATACTGAGCCTGTCCGGCGGCGGTGGGGCCACCTTCGTCAACGGAAGTGCCAGTGCCGGAGGCAACAAGTTGCAGACGGTCAACTATCTACATGCCGCAGCAATCGAGTTTACTGGACCCAATCCGGTGGCAGACGGTGAGTTGCTTACGCTTTCGTTTGATATCAATGTTCCTACTACTGGTTTGTTCAACTTTACATTGACGCAAGAGCCGGTCCCTGAGCCGGCAACCATGGCTCTGCTTGGCCTTGGTGGCTTGGGGTTGTTCCGCCGGCGTCGCGCACGATACTGAAATAAAGCCCCCCTTTATCTAAGCGAACGGGCTATAGGACGGCTCCTATAGCCCGTTTTTCTTTGCCTTGTTAACGTAACGCGAGCTTTGCCCCCGCTGGGGCGTGCCCACACGTGACAAAATTTGCTTGGGACCACGTGGTTGCCGGACCAGTAAGGCAAGGACAAGCAACTGGGTCCGATGCTGCATTCCGTATGGTGCTCTGATAGCCAGATGCGTACTTTTGGGGCATAGGGGGGCATCCTGGTGCCGTTACCGTTTGACTTGTGCGGCCGAAAGCAGCTTGTCAGCCTTTGCGTTGACTTCCAGCAGCGTGCCGTGTACAAATCCTGCAAAAAACCTTCAAATAAACGGCACATGCCATGTGTTAAACTACCTTTCTCTTGATTTTACCGCATAATTTGAGTAGAATATATAGTCCGTGGAATCCAGTATCCATTGTGGGCATTGTGCAGAAGGTCTCAACATAAAGACACCTCATACAGTTGCTGTCTGTGGCGGTTGCTTTGCCTTTGTGCGGTCAGTGGGGTTTCTGGCAGCGCAAAGGGCGGTTTTGGCCAAATGGGTTGTAACGAATCGTGTGGCCTTGCGTACTATCATGTAGCAGGCGTTGGTCAATTGGACCCTTTTGTTGATGATAATTCTTGATGAGGAAAGGTTTTGGTGTGAAGAAATTTAGCATAGTCATTATTACGGTTATTGTAACGCTGGCGGTCGCTTCTGCAGCCGGATGGTTGGCTTGGAAAAGAATTTACGCATCGCGCAAGGCTACGGTTGTTCGTGTCGAGAAGGCTGAGCGTGGGGAATTAATCGAGTTTGTCAGCGCTCCGGGTGAGATCGAGCCCAGGACGAAGGTGGAGATAAGCGCAAGAGTCTCGGCACGGATTGTAGGGCTGCCCTATGAGGAAGGAGACAGGGTGACCTGTGGCGATCCGTGTGCGACCCCACCGGTGGCAGCATCGTTACTCGTGCGGCTGGATGCGAAGGATTTGGAGAGTATGTTGCTTTCGGCTGAGGCGAATCGTGCAGCTCAGGCGGCCCAGATCGAGGTTGACAACGCGCGGATAGCCGGTCAGCGTGCAAGTCTTGTGGGTCTTACAGCTTCACTTAAACAGGCCGAGCGGAACCTGGAGCGCCAAAAAGGATTGCTCGAAACGCAAGATATCAGCCAGGCCACTTTCGACCAGACCCAGCTTAAGGTTGATGAGCTGAAAGCACAGCAGAGTGCGGCGAAGCGCACGCTGGAAGCAGCACAGTTGAATTTGAAGGTACTGCAGCACAATCTTGAAGCGGCGGATGCGAGGATTGCGCAGGCGCGAGATGCTCTCAGCTATACGACTATCACCGCCCCCATAAACGGTGTTGTGACGCGGCTCAATGCAGAAGTTGGCGAGCTTGTGATGACCGGGACTATGAATAATCCGGGGACGGTGATTATGGAGGTTGGGGATCTGTCGCAGATGCTCGTCGTGGCGCAAGTTGATGAGTCTGATGTCGGGAAATTAGAGGTTGGCCAGAAGGCTACAGTCCACGTGGACGCTTTTCCGGATGAGGCGTTCAAGGGGGTGGTTGATTCGATCGCGTTGGCCCACACGACGTCGTATACCATGACGAAATACTTCAAGACTGAGATACTGCTTGAGACCGATGGAAAACAGTTGCACTCCGGCTTGACTGCGCACGTGGACATTGAGACGCGCAAGCACGAGCAAGTGCTTAAGCTACCGACTCAGGCGGTGCTGGGTAGAGAGGTTGATAGTCTGCCTCTGGAGATTCGGGAAAACTCTGCCCATGTTGATACTGCCAAAGCCTATGCGACGGTGGTTTACCGTTACAATGATGGCAAGGCTGTCGTAACGCCGGTCAAGATTGGTCGAAGTGATCTGACCCATACAATAATACTGGCCGGGATTACGGAAGAAGACAAGATAGTGGTTGGGCCATATAAAGTGCTCGAAAAGCTCAAGCATGAGCAGAGGCTACAAGATGAGCGTGAGGTCGAGGCAAAGAAGCGTGCTGCCCGCGCCAGGAAGGATGGTGATCCTAACAAGTCACAAGATGATGGAGAAGGCTGACAAGTTGATAATTCGACTTCAGGACGTCACCCGTATTTACAAAGTTGGCGTGGAACGTATCCGCGCGCTTGACGGGATTGACCTGGAACTGAGGGAAAATGAGTACGTTGCGGTGATGGGGGCCTCCGGGTCGGGCAAAAGCACGCTAATGAATGTCCTTGGATGTCTGGACCGGGCCACGTCAGGCTGGTATGAGCTGGACGGGCAGGACACTACGAAGATGAGTGATTCGGCGTTGGCGCGTGCCCGGAATGAGCGAATCGGATTTGTCTTTCAGTCGTTTGAGCTGCTTGGGCAGTTAAGTGCTCTCAAGAATGTTGAGATACCATTGATTTATTCACGCGATGGGTGGTGGTCTCGACGTAAACGTGCCAAGAACGTTCTGGAGCGAGTAGGGCTGGGCGACCGGATGAAGCATAAGCCGAACCAGCTTTCTGGAGGTGAGAAGCAACGCGTGGCCATCGCGCGGGCCCTCGTCTGTAACCCAAGTATTCTGCTGGCGGATGAGCCGACTGGTAACCTCGACAGCAAAACGAGCGAGGGTATCCTTGAGCTGTTTGACCAACTTCATCGGGAAGGGCAAACCATTATCATGGTAACGCATGAAGAACATGTGGCACGACATGCGAAACGAATCATTCGCATGAAGGACGGGCGGATCTGCGGTGACCTGCCCAGGGACAAGGACCCGGCATACAAGAACGCGACACCAAGTGCTCTGCAGGAGGAGCAGACATGATGGCTGTAATACGGGTAGCGAAAGCTCCTTTCCGCCTGTTGTATCAGAGCGGTGTTGGTGTTGTACGAGCGTCTGTTGCGTTTTTGCAGCTGTTTTATCAGAGTGTATATCTTGCTTTGGGGCAGGTGTGGACAAACAAGATGCGGTCGATACTTACGACTATAGGTATCGTGATTGGTGTGGCCTCGGTGACCGCGGTTATAGCGGCTCTTACTGGGCTGAAGGCCAAGATTTTGACTCAGGTTGAGACTTTTGGAACCAACACGATATGGGTCTTTCCAACCCGACCTGAAAAAGGCTCCAAGCGTCATGCTTCTTGGTGGACTATTCGGTTTCAGCCTGAACACTTCGACGGTCTGCTTGAACATTGTCCATCGGTGGCTTGTTTCGCCCGAATGGGCTGGGTTGGAGGACGTACAGTCCGGTATGGTGAAAGGTCGGTTGAGAATGTTGAGCTCCAGGGTATCGAGGCTGCGTACCATGAGATCGAGAGTCGCCCGGTTGTCTTAGGGCGAACGTTTTCCGTTATTGATGATATACAGGTACGTCCGGTGTGCCTGATCGACCCTAAGCTGCGTGACGAGCTCCACCTTGACCGAGATTGCATTGGCCAGTTGATCCGGATAGGCCATCATGCGTTTCGCATTGTCGGCGTAATTGAACGGCGGCCGGAATTGCGCTTTGGGGAAAGTGGCCAAGAGCATTATGAGGTGTTCATTCCGTTCAGGACGATCTTTAAGCTGGGAAAGCCTTGGATCGGGGCCTTTGCGGCGGGCAAATCGGCTGAAGTCTTGGAGGAGGCCCAGGCTGAGATAAGGTTCTTTCTTCGCCGAACACGCAATATTAAAGCCACCGAGCCCGACACGTTTCGAGTTGAGTCGCTCAAGAGTGCGCTGGCGACGTTCAACAAAATAGCGCTGGCAGTCACGATGGCGGCGGGGGGCATCGTGGGAATCTCTCTTCTGGTCGGCGGCGTGGGAATAATGAATATCATGCTGGTTTCGGTGTCCGAGAGGACGAGGGAGATAGGGCTTCGCAAAGCGGTCGGAGCGAGGAAGTCAGCGATTCTGACGCAGTTTTTAATCGAGTCTGTGGTCCTATGCTTTATTGGCGGGCTCGTGGGGATTGGTTTCGGTCAGCTTTTGACGATAGGTATAGCGAACATCCCAAAAGTTGAGCTTGATATGGCGTATATCCCCTGGTGGGCCATAGCGATTTCATTTGGCTTTGCAGGCTGTGTTGGCATCTTTTTTGGAATGTTTCCGGCAATTAAAGCCGCGAGACTTGACCCTATTGAGGCGCTTAGACATGAATAGACAATTTCTTCTGAAATGGCATTGGTTTGGAGTGGTGGTTGGATTTGAGCTTGTTTTGTTAGCTGGCTGTGAACAGTTCTTCGGTGATGAGGATTCTTACCAAGTCGAGATCGCACCTGAAAAGTTGCGCCAGATAGAGACGCTTGATCTGCAGGAGGCTGAGGATGAACACAAGGAGCAGGCGGATGCAAATGGCCCGCCGCCAGAGAGGTTTGAGCTTACGCTGGAGCAATCCCGGGCGTTAGCGCTTGCGAATAACCTTGACCTCAAGGCTCAGCTAATTAGCCCTGCTATCGCGGCTGAGCGAGTCGGCGAAGAGGAGGCCAAATTTGAGGCTGCGTTCTTCTCGAATGTCTCGTTGGCCAAAAGTGACAGGCCTTCCGTATCTTTTCTTGATCAGATAACTGGTTCGCAGGTTGACTATGTTCACACCGATCTTGGTGTTCGGCTGCCTTTGCGAACCGGTGGAACCGTAACCTTTAACATAGCTGACAACCGCGTCAAGACGGATGCTGAGCTGACGGCATTTAACCCCTATTACGGTTCGGACCTTTCGCTTTCGATAAGTCAACCACTTCTGCAAGGTGCGGGCAAGTGGGTCAATACCTACTCCATTCGCATCGCGAACTACGAGCGGCAGATTACAGACGCTAGAACCAAGCTTGAAGTGATAAGAGTCATTGCGGCTTTGGACCGTGTCTATTGGAGGCTTTATGCAGCGAGGAGAGAACTGGAGGTGCGAAAGCAGCAGTATGAGCTGGCCAAGGCTCAGCTTGAACAGGCTCAGCGATTTGTCAAATCCGGTGAAAGAGCGCAGGTGGAGGTTGTCCGTGCCGAAGCTGGCGTTGCACAGCAGCTTGAGGCCATTATCGTGGCTGAGAATAATCTGCGTGACCGGGAACGTGAGCTTAAGCGGGTGATAAACAGTTCAGGGCTGGGCATGCAGACTCCGACTGTATTGATACCCATGACCCTGCCGGACCCTGTCCGCTATGAATTACAGCGGGGCCAATTGGTTGCAAAGGCACTTGAGAATCGCATGGAGATGCTCGAGTTGGAGCTACAAATTGCTCAGGATGCGAGTACTGTTGATTATATGCGCAGCCAAGCCCTTCCCTTGGTGACTTTGGATTATACGTACAATGTCAGCGGCCTGGGTGAGACTCGAGACGATTCATTTGATTTGCTCTTCAATAATGACTTTGCGGGCCACCAGTTGGGGTTGCAGGCGGTAATTCCGTTGGGCAATGAGGTGGCCAAGAGCCGATTGCGTCAGGCGATGTATCAGCGTGAGCAGCGGTTGGCCAGCCGTGACAGTCGCGGGGATCTTATTGAGCTTGAGGTTCTAAATGCGGTCGACCAGCTTGAAGCAAACTGGCAACGTATCTTGGCCAGCAGGCAAAATAGTATCCTGGCTGGCCGGGTCTTTGAGGCCGAGAAGCGACAGTTTGAGCTTGAGATGCGAACATCTACCGATGTGCTCGATGCGCAAACAAAGTTTGCTGATGCCCAAAGCGCCGAAATCAGAGCGTTGACCGAGTATCAAATAGCACTGGTTGATTTGGCCTACGCGACTGGAACACTGCTGGGGGCCGCCAAGGTGCAATGGGAACCGCAGCGTCTGTCTGATTCTCGTGATGTCTCGATTGAGCCTGTCAAAGTGTCGAAGAAGTCGACGACCCAGCGCCAACTTGATTTTCGTGATTTCCTGGTTAGACCTGCCAGAATATGGGAGGAAGAGACAGCCCAGCGCCGATTTGCTTCTAACACATTTTTGGCTCTAAAAACTCATCGCGAACATGCGATCCCATAGCTCCTGTGCCAGAGTACCTGGTGGCGATTGGACAATGTGGAGTGACTTGGAAGCGACAGGAGAGCCGATATTCGGATAGGGCCGCGCAAAAGCAAGGGAGACAGCACCCCCCCTTTATATTTGGACTTAGCTGGGCAGCCTGCCTCCCTTAAAGAAGAAGGAAGGAGCATTATGTGTAGATGTCCAAGGCACAACTGCTCGTTCTTACAATACTCTACCTAAAGTATAAGCTAAATATGTCGAGGTGCAAAAAAGCAAAAGCAAAATTTCTGCTTTTTGTGCTCAATGTCTGCTGATTGACAATTAGTTGGAGACCAAGTCCGGTCTTGGACCATGAACCCTCTGTGCCTTTATCACTTGGATCAGAGAGAGGCGGACAAGTGATGTGAATCGCTTTTGGGGATCTATTTATTCCGTACATTCAGCACTTCTTCTCGAGAGCATAACTACAAGGTGGTTGCTGTTGTCCTGAGTCATATCGCATAGAGTTATCGGAACTTTGTGTTAGGATTTGTACGGCCGAACTTTCAATGCCAAAAATTCTGCACGGTGTGGTTGACAGCAAAAACAATGAGCTATAGACTATAGCGCTTGTTGAGGGATAAGCTCGGTGGCGTCATTGAGCAGATTTGAATCGGAAATATTGGTTTATTTTTAGGAGATAGTCAAATGAATGTTTCAAGGTCAAAACTGTTGAGTATTTTAGTTGCCCTAATGATAACAATTGTTGGGTTATCGTTGGTGGTCACGGGTGCGGAGAGGTCTGGGCCCGCCGCGACAAGAAGCGCCCCAAAGCCGAAGCGCGACTATCCTCCTCTCGATGAGGTGCTTGAGGGGTACGAGAAGGTTGTGTCGACCGCTGAAGGGGAGAGAAGTCTTTACACTATCTGGACACGCGAGAAAGATGGTCAGATGCTGGCAGCCTTACCTTCCGGTTATTCGAGCATGAAGTTCTTTATCGCCCTGACCGTCGCGAGCGGCCAGGACTACGCTGGCCTGCAGGCGGGTGACATGTATGTGTATTGGAGACAATATGATAAACGTCTCGCCTTAGTCGAGCCAAACGTCGAAGTCAAATCTACAGGTGACGAAGAATCCAAAAGCTCTATTGAACGCTTGTTTACAGACCGTGTGATACTGGATGTGCCAATCGTAACTATGTCGGGCGGCTCTCCGGTGATTGACATGGACGCTCTGCTGGTTGGCCAGGCCAGCAAATTCTTTGGCTCTCGTGTTCGCATTTCCAGACCCGGGCTCATAAAGATAAATAAGGCAAAGGCTTTTCCGAAGAATGTGGAATTGGCTTTTGAGGTCCCAGCAATGGATGGGCGGCTACAGACTCTGCACTATTCCATTAGCGAAATCCCAAGGAGCACCGGTTATGGACCGCGCAAGGCAGATGAGCGTGTCGGTTTCTTCACGACAAGCTATAGCGACTACGGTCAGTTTGAGGACCCCGAGACCAGGGTGAGATATGTCAATAGGTGGCATCTTGAGAAGGCAGACCGCTCTCTGCAGATCAGCCCTCCCAAGAATCCGATCGTTTTCTACATTGAACATACCACGCCGGTCCGCTACCGCCGCTGGGTTAGGGAAGGTCTTTTGCATTGGAACAGGGCCTTTGAGAAGGTGGGAATTTCCAATGCTATAGAAGTCTACTATCAGGATAAGCGTTCTGGCGCCCATATGGAAAAGGACCCGGAGGATGTCAGATATAACTTCATTCGGTGGTTAAGTAACAATAAGGGCACTGCGATCGGCCCCAGTCGGGTACATCCCGAGACCGGACAGATTCTAGACGCCGACATCATTCTTACAGATGGCTGGATTCGTCATTACTGGACAAGTTGGAACGAAATCATGCCCGAAATAGCAATGGAGGGCATAAGTCCTGAGACCTTTGCTTGGCTGACAGATCATCCTGACTGGGATCCACGCATAATATTCGCTTCGCCCGCTCAGCGGGATTATCTAAGACAAGAACTTGCCAAGCACGGCCATCTGCCTTACGGGGGCCATCCGATGACACAAGTCAGTGCAGATCTCATCGGTGATGACGAGTACGACGGTTTGGCAGGCAGGACCTCTCAGATCAACGGCTTGTGCACGTTGGCCCGAGGGAAGGGATTCGACGTGGCTGTGTTCAGGATGCACATGGCGTTGATGGCTGAGGAGGCAGATGAGGACGAAGACAAGCAAGACGACGATAAGAAGAAAGACGAGGAGGAAAAAGAAAAGAAAGAGAAAGAAGAAGAAAAGAAAAAGGAACCTAAGATAGATGGTATGCCCGAGTCATTTGTGGGGCCGATGCTGGCTGACCTGGTTTGCCACGAAGTCGGGCATACGCTGGGATTGAGGCATAATTTCAAGGCCTCAAGCCTCTATTCGATGAGTGAGATCAACAGTAAAGAGTTGAAAGGTCAAAAGCCACACGCTGGTTCTGTGATGGATTATCTGCCGGTGAATATGAACTTCAAAGATGGTGAGATTCAAGGTGACTATGCAATGATTGGGGTGGGGCCGTATGACATATGGGCTATTGAGTATGGCTATACACAGAGTGAGAAGGATCTGAAAAGTATACTGGATCGTGTTGCCGAGCCGGAGTTACAATATGGAACGGACGAGGACACGTTTGGCCCCGATCCGCTGGCTCGCATGTACGATTTCAGCAGTGACCCACTTGAGTACGCCCAGAATCAGATGCGTATTGCCACTCATAATCGCGGCCGGATTATTGATAAGCTCGTTAAGGATGGCGATAGTTGGGCTAAGAGCCGGCGGGCTTATGAGATGACCCTTGCGATGCAGATGCGGGCTACCAGCATGATGGAGAACTGGTTGGGCGGCGCATTTATCTATCGTGATAGGAAGGGCGATAAGGACGGCCGCTTGCCGATAGAAGTTGTGTCGGCCAAGAAGCAGCGCGATGCGCTAAACTTTGTCATCGAAAACACCTTTAGAGATGAGGCGTTTGGCCTGACGACAGATCTCTTGCGGCGCATGACAGTGGACAAGTGGTGGGATGATATGGTGTCTGTCATGATTGACGCAACCTACCCAATTCATGATCAAATCATGAGTATTCAAGTGTACTCCTTGGCAAGGATGATGTATCCTACGACGCTTCGTCGGATCTATGACAACGAGTTTTTAGTTCCGGCTGACGAGGATGCCCTAACGCTGCCGGAACTGCTCGATACACTGACCAAGGCAATCTGGAGTGAGTTGGACGAGAAGCCGGACAAGGAATACACTGCCCGTAAGCCGATGATTTCCAGCTTGCGGCGAAATCTGCAACGTGAGCATTTGGAGCGTTTGATTGACCTGAGTAAGCCGAGTTCTTGGGGTACGGCGGCCTACAAGCCAATTTCCAATCTGGTATTGGAGCAGCTCCGACAGATCAAGGAAAGCAAGATTGATCCTATCTTAGAGACACATGATGAGAACCTTGATCCGTATACCAGAGCTCATCTGAAAGATGCGAGCATGCAGGTTAAGAAGGCTCTGGATGCTCAGTACGTGTATAGGAGCCTCTAATTGGCTGCAAACGAACGCAGGTAAGATCGGCAGCCCGCTCTGCTGCTGGGGAGAGACCGTATGCGCGAGTCTGGCGGGGCCGAGCGTATATGTTGTGGCTAAAGCGGGACAACTGACGTAAAAGAGCTTGCAGCAGACCTGCTGGCAAGTGCAAAATGGCTCTGGATTGTGACTCTGGTTTTACAAAGGGGCTGTGAGCATTAGGCTTACGGCCTTTTTTCTTGTCTTGATTGGGCTGCCGCGTTTCAAGAAACCGATTATGCAACCCGAGATGTGGAGAACGGGCGCAAAACCGGATTATCGTTATTCTTGACTTTTTTGGAGATCGGCAGTAACATGCCTGTCTAAAAGGCATGCTTCGCGGGTAGTAGCTGGTGGACAACGCGTCCTGTTGCTATCGCGTTTGGCTTGGCCAGGCAGAAGGGAATCACAAGGTGCAAATAGCGAGCCGTAAGTTATGAAGAAGAAAGTTGAGAAGGCGCGGGAGCGGTATGAGGACATGCGTATTCTTGATGAGCTCAAGAATTCATACCTCAACTATGCAATGAGCGTCATTGTTTCGCGTGCTCTGCCGGACGTGCGGGATGGCTTGAAGCCTTCGCAGAGACGAATATTGGTTGCCATGAATGATTTGAATCTTGGCCCTCGAAGCGCACACCGTAAGTGTGCTAAAATCGTTGGCGATACGAGTGGCAATTACCATCCGCACGGCGACCAGGCTACTTACGGGACACTGGTGCGCATGGCCCAATACTGGAATATGCGCTATGCGCTCATTGACCCGCAGGGTAACTTTGGTAGTGTTGATGCCGACCCTCCGGCTGCTATGCGATATACCGAAGCGCGACTGGCTGCGCCCGCTGTAGACATGCTCGAAGATATTCGGCACGACACTGTCGATTTTGTGCCGAACTATGATGAGACGCGGATGGAACCTACTGTCCTGCCCGCGAAGTTTCCAAATCTTTTGGTAAACGGCTCAACCGGCATTGCGGTCGGAATGGCGACTAATATTCCTACACATAATATTTCGGAGATCTGTGACGCCTTGCTGGTGGTGATTGAAGACCCGAACTGCGGTTTCAAAGACATTATGAAGGTTCTGCCTGGACCAGACTTTCCTACGGGCGGGATCATCTGCGGCAAGCAGGGCATCCTTAATGCGTACACCACAGGTCGTGGCCACCTGACGGTCCGAGGCAAAGTAGATGTAGAAACCACCAAGAGGGGCAAGGTGAGAATCGTCATAACCGAAATACCCTATATGGTGGTCAAGACCACCATTGTCTCCAAGATAGCGGACTGCGTTCACAACAATGTAATTGGCGAAGTGGCTGACATCAGGGACGAATCCGATCGTCATGGACTGCGGATTGTCGTGGACTTGAAGAGAGATACCGATGCTGAAATTGTCTTGAATAAGTTGTACCGGTATAGTCCTCTGCAGAGCACTTTTGCTGTTGCCAATATCGCGCTGGTTAATGGCAGGCCTGAAACGCTCAATATTAAGCAGATGCTGGAACGCTTCATTGACCATCGCAAAACCGTTGTCCGCAGGCGAAGTAGATTTCTGCTGACCAGATGTCGAAACAGAGCGCATGTTCTTGAGGGACTTATCTTAGCGGTAAGTGACATTGATGAAATTATCGAATTGATAAAGAAGTCACCTGATACGCCGACAGCCAAGTTGAATCTGATGAAGAAGCCGCTACGCTTGGCTGAGACCGCTACGCTCAAGAAGCTCCTGCCCAAGGCCTTTATCAAGGAAAAGAGTAAGGGCAAACATTTCCTCACCGGCCCACAGGCTGATGCGATTCTGACGATGCAGTTGCAGAGATTGACTGGCTTGGAGATGGAAAAGCTCGCCAAGGAATATGCCAGCCTTACCGAAGAGATAGAGGGTTACGAGGCTATATTGGCTGACGAAAATGTCCTGCTGGATATCATTCGTGAGGACATCTATGAGATCAAGGAAAAATACGGCGACAAAAGGCGAACACAAATCACTGCCAAGGTTGAAAGGTTTGAGGCTGAAGATTTGATTGCAGAAGAGGAAGTCATCGTTACGGTCAGTCACGGCGGATACGTTAAGCGAATGCCAATTGATACATACCGCAGACAGGGTAGGGGAGGCACAGGCATCATCGGCTCGGATACAAAAGAGGGAGATTTTATAGAGCACTTGTTTGTGGCGTCCACGCACGATTACCTCCTCATCTTTACTAACCGCGGCAGGTGTTATTGGCTAAAGGTCTATGATGTCCCGAGTATGTCACGGCAGAGCAAGGGCAGAAATATTGTCAACCTGCTGAAGCTGGGCAATCAACAAATGGCATCAATAATTAACGTAAGCAGTTTTGACGGTGAAGAGGCCCCGGGCACGCCACAGCGACAACTGGTTATGGCGACAAAGAACGGCATTGTTAAAAAGACGAGGCTATCGGCTTACAGCAACCCGAGATCGACAGGTGTTATTGCCATCAATCTCGATCCCAACGATGATTTGATTGATGTTGCGCTGACCACAGGCACTGACCACATAGTGCTTGGCACGCGTGATGGTATGACTATACGCTTTGACGAAGGTGAAGTCCGTTCGATGGGTAGGGCCTCACGAGGCGTCAGAGGGATAAAGTTGCGCCCCGCGGATGTGGTAGTTGGCATGGTGATCGTCGAAGAAAGGGCTGCTCTGTTCACGGTGTGTGAGAACGGATACGGCAAACGAACCGGCCTGGAGAATTACCGGCCACAAAATCGAGGCGGAGTTGGTCTGAAGAATATAAAAACAACTGCCCGCAACGGCAAAGTGGTGGCGCTTAAAGCAGTCCACAATAAGGATGATCTGATGATGATAACTGCCAATGGGATGATTATCCGCACTGGCCTGGATGAGATACGTTCGATTGGCAGAAACACGCAGGGTGTCCGCTTAATCAAGCTCAAGGCTGGCGACAAGCTTGTTGCAGCCGAAAAGATAGTCTACGAGGATGTGGGCAACGCAAGCCAAAAATCCGATCCCAGACCGAAGGCAAAATCTGGTCCTGAACCGGACCCAGAAGCCAAACGTGGTGCAGGCCCTTCGCGCGTGTCCAAGCCCAAACCTAAGGTGAAAGCTACGACGCGCCGGAGCCCCAAATCTAAATCTAAGGCAAAGTCTAAATCCAAAGCCAAGAAACGAAGTAGTCGCAAAACGCGCAGGTCCTGACCGGAGACCGGCCCTCGTGGCCTGTGATTTGAGTGTCCAGATTCAAATATTGAAATGCACAAGCCGATATATCTGATTGCCGGCAAAGAGGATTCCCTCGTTAATGCCGAGTGTCGAGCACTTGTTGACCAGCTATTAGAGCCGGAGCAAAGAACGACGGGACTTTTTGATGCTGAGCCCGCGCAGGTCGTGGTCTCGGACGTCCTGGATGAATTGCGGACTGCTCCATTCTTGGCTGACAAACGTGTTGTTGTTGTAAGAGGTGCGGACAGTTTTGTATCTGAGAACCGTCAGCTACTCGAAAAGTATTTCGATAATCCTTGCCCCACTGGTGTACTTATACTGACCGTAAGCGGTTGGTCCAAGCAGACCAAGCTGGCCAAGAAGTTGGCGAAGGTCGGCAAATTGATAAGCGTGGCGCAACCGAAACCCTGGCAACTGCCGCAGCGTCTGATCAAATATGCCAGGGACGCACACGACAAGAAGCTAACGACGGAAGCGGCCGAGCTTTTGGCCGAGTTGAGCGGTGATGAATTGGCCCGGCTGTACAGCGAGATTGACAAGCTGGCACTATTTGCGGATGCCGAAAAGGTCATCACACCCGGGCACGTTGAGCAGCTTATCGGCCATAACCGAATATACGGTGCTTTTGCGGTGATTGATGCGGTTATCGAGGGGCGCATTGGCCAGGCGGTCGCTCGGCTGAGAAACATGTTCGCAGAGGATAAGGTGGCAGAGTACACGGTTGTCGGTGCGTTTGCGTTCCATTTTCGCAGGATGTTCGGCGCCAAGGTTCTGCTTGGTAAGGGACTGCAGCCTGCGGAAGTTGCACACAGGCTGCGGATATGGGGGAATAAGGATGGCTTCTTTCGGCAGGTGGGCAAGATGACGTTGGAGCAAATTGGCGGGATTCTGAAGCGATTGGCGACTATTGATTTTAAGATAAAGACCGGCCAGACGAAGCCTGAAGTGGCAGTTGAGCAATTAGTGTTGAGCCTGCTGCATAGTTGAACGGTCGATTGGCTAATTTTCATAATGCTTTGTTAAAATTGAGTTTACGTTCATTTCGGCGCCGCGTGTAAATTGGGTTTGATTGGATTTATTCCCCATGGGGGGTGATCTTCGTAATTCGTTGTAAAATAGACGGTTGCGCTCATTTTTGGCCTCCGCGGAATTGGGTTTGTTTGGGTTCGTTTGGGTTCGTTTGGGTTCGTTTTTTCCCAGTCTACCAAATGTCCTTTTTTTCATAATTCATTGTTAATACTTTATTTACGTTCATTTGACTTTTTCGGAATTTGGGTTCGTTTTGCATAATAATTAGTATTTAGTATCTCGTATTTAGTATATAGCCGGTTGAGGCCGGGACGGCCGGCATTATTTATTGACCACAGATTACAGATTGAAATTTTCACAACTTTGCCTAGTTTTACAAATAATGGTTTATGGGCTTGTATCTGCTGATACGAAAACGTGCCCTTCGACTCTGGTCAGGACAGGCGGTTCTCCGCTAATCTGCCATTTCTATAGCGGTTCGTATTATACCAAAAATTGCCTGTTTTTCAACAAAAATCTAATAAATAATGGAAAAAATGAGCCAGAGATCCCCGCTACTCGCATGGGGAGTAAGACGCGGGGACGGGGAGGACGCAGAGAACAAGAAGAAATTTAGCCACGAATTAACACGAATAAACACGGATTCTTGGGGCCACAGATCCCCGCTGCCTCGCATGGCGGGTAAAACGCAGGGAGGGAGAAGACAGAGAAATAATCAATTTGGTGAACCACGAATTAACACGAAATATATAGCAACCACGGATTGCACCGATATAACGACTAATCGACACGAATGACCCCGGATTCTTGACGCTGGATTCTGGATAATCGTTATTTTTCGCTTGACATCCATGTTCTGAGCGATTATGGGAAGATACGATAGGTGCTGAATAGTCTGGCACCAGGCAAGCGATATGACGCACATGGGTCTCTCTGATGAAAGTACGAGTTTGGCGTATATTGCGAGAGTTGGCGGAGCGGCGAGCAGAAAGGATTTCCTCTACGGACAGGATGCGTTGACGTCCTCAAGCCGGAGTGGCACAAATGACCACGCGCAAGAAAACGGCGGCGAAGAGACGACGGTTCATAGCCCAACGAAATGTCGAGTCTATCATCCGCATTGCTTCGGGGCGTGAACTTGGGCGTCCGGTTGGTGGTCAGGCGGCCGCGACGCAAGCGGCGGCTAGTTTGGCTGCCTGCCTTGCAATCCGCGCAAGACAAGCGGACATAGATTTCTTACTTGATATGGTCAATGTTTGTTACGGAGAAGTAACGAGGGAAAGGTCATTTAGAGTTGCAAAGCTCTTAGAGCACTATTCGATAATAGTGTTGCTTCGGTCATATTTCTCACGTGTGGTTCATGTTCGTCCCAGCGGCCGACCAGAGAATATTGTAGCAAAGGTTCTTGCTGAACTGCCTCAAGAGTATCTGCAAGAATGCGACAGCAGGTTGGTATCTGCTGCACGTGCGTTAGAACACGACATTTTGGGACAAATGAATGAGCTTCTCATACGGATTATGGCAGCTCCGGATGAGCACTGGGAAACGGAGATACACTCTTTTTTGATTGGGCAAGTCGGAGACTCGTTGGGTACACTGCACAAGCTGCTTGGCGAAGTCCGAGTGGATTTGAGCCATCTGGCGGAGAAGGTCGACAGGGAGTGGGAAACGGATATCGAGAGGGCCCAGTAGGAGCCTATATCTGAGAAGGCAGAGTCAGAGTATGCTTTGGGTGTTTTGAGATTTGAGAGAGGGGGGGATGCAAGTTTGTAGCATGGACAAAGCTAAGTGGAGCATGGTGAGTTGCGGTTGAAGAGAATCGAAGACGTGATGGCCGCAAGATATATGGTACGGTCACGAAGAACTACGTTCTTCGCAAATTGTATACCGGAAGATACTGCGTAATAAACATGAAAGGTGTTGACAGGGAGCAAACGAAAGCGATAATTTACGGTTAATTGGACAGTCGCGGTTTGTTCGTATCGGTTCAGCAACTCGGACTACGCTAGCAGACCGTGAATGGGAGCGCAGCACCCAGTTGAACTTAGTCGCGTTTCAGAAAGGTGCGATCATGGAAGTTGAGAAAATTCTGAGAGAGATGTTATCGTTGCTGGAGGTTCTGGAATGCGAACGGGATATGAAATGGGCCCAATCCGTTTGTAGCGCAAGCAGAATGATGCACATTGAAGTCTGGAGCATTTCTCCTTCAATTGAAGAGGTAGAAAAGAGGGTAATTCCAGTCCTCGAGCAAGCCAAGCGGTCATTACGCCATCTGGCGCATGATCCGCAAGCGTATGACGGGGAGGTGATCTATTCGTATGCTGAAAATGTCGGGGCCCGCATTGAGAACTTAATGAACTATGTGAGAGGTAGGCCTTCCGATTTTGCGCCGATGGATAGGCTTTCTGAACCAGGGAGTTCTATAGCTTGAGCTCAGTCGGACAATCCGCGAGGTCTTGAAAGTCCAGGCTAATTGAGTTTGGGTAACACCCAAGTATCTTCTTCTGAAATAAACCTAACTTGAATATGATCCATGCCTTCATTCCCCCGAACAATCACGTCTCCGGTCCTTTCCATCTCAGTTATCAAGTCATTAACCCTTTGAAGCAGCTTTTCCCTGTCAAATCTACTTTGGCTCACAGACGATCCGTCAAGCTGGGCTATCAACTTTAAGAATTCGTTCCTTCGTCCGAGTCTACCGATTTGAACATCTGATTCCTTCGTTCGGTCTTGTAGAGCCTTGTTTTGCTCTTCCAGTAACTTTAGGCGGCTCTGAACAATCTGCGAAGCCCCCTTCTGCCCTTCAAGCTTGATCTGCAACTGCTGTCTTTCTGATCGCAGCTTCTCAACTGCGTCGCGGACTTCCCATGCCTTTTCATAACGCCCGATCACAAAAGCCAGAGCAAGAATACTGAATAGGGCGACAATTACTTTGGCAGTCTCTGGTATTGTCATGGACCGTAGGACCATCGAGAACGGTATACTGGATACGCTGATTTCCCCCGTGCTAAGGCGCGACTCAGGCATACGATAGGCAGCGACTGAAACGCGCCACACGAAAGCAAGCCTAGACAATACATCACCTTGCTCCTGAGTCAAATTGGCCTGCAAAACAGCCTTCTCGATCTCCTCTACTAATGCCTCTATTTCGGGAACACACTCCCCCATTCCTCGCTCGCGAACGGCTTTTGAGACATCGAGGTGGCGACGCACTAATTCCTTGGCAACCTCACGAGGATCCCTGCCCATCAGACGATACCCTTCTCGACCTTCGCCAACAGATCTTCATACAGTAACAAGATTTGTCTTATTAGTGCTTTGGTCATACATGATAGCTTAGCCAGATTACCCCTCACAAAATGGAATTGGGGTTCGGGTTCATAACCTTCTCTCACTAGAGCTACTTCACCTATCAGAGCATCCAGAGTATTCAGGACCTGTTTCATGACCCGTTTGTACGTGACAAGGAACTGGTCCATATCATACCCGAGCGATTTGTCCTGCCGGTCGGAGCGAACCTGTTTGGCGAATTCCTCCACCTGTCGTACTAGCTCGAGTTCTGCAAGCTCCTTTACGTCTGCCAAGAGACGCTTGCTTGTTTCTTTTTGATCGGGAAAAGACGCTGCCTGTGGACCTATGATAACGTGTAGTTGGCTGCGAGCGCGTTCTACTGTATCTTCGATTCGCAGCAAAGAAAGAGTGGCCGAAACAACGACTTTCTGCATTCTGGTAATGAGTTTGAGGGTAGAGACCAACTCATCGATTTTCTCGTTCTTCAGGTTTGTCTTATCTTGGGTCAGCTCGAGAAGAAACTGCTTGGTAAATAACTTAGAAGCGGCAGGCAAAACCGAAGTTATTACGGACAAAGGTTCGATCATTTTGTGACTCCGCGTTGTTAAAGTACACGACAATAATGTGCATCTGCTGATAACGTTACACAAGGTCGCGCAAACGGACATTCTGGACAATTAGAGCTGTCCAGTACCTTTTTGCGCCCGTGCCCAAACCGGGTGAGCTCTGGTCCTATGCAAAACGGAGAACCGCGAAATAGTCAACGCTAATAACTCAGTCCACCCACGCCCTCAGGATTCGCTCTGAGAGGATCGTTGCGACTATGACCCAAAGGGCTCTGCCAACGAAGGGCTCAATGCTTCGACCCATTCGACTGCGCTCAGGGCAAACTCAGCTCAGGGCGGCATCTGCAAAGTTTAGAGTATCAAGCGTGAGAGTGCTTGTCAACACGAATAATTGGAGCTGGTAAGAATTTCGAATTCGAAATGGAGAATGAGGAGGGGGGGCGAGATTAGTTCTTAGTTTTTAGTGGTTAGTCTTGAGTTGGGGGGAGAAGTAGGAAGGGAAAAGGGAAAAGGGAGAAGGGAAAAGGCAAAAATGACAAGCGAGGGCGTTATTGGCGGGGCGGGCCTCGGCTGCGCCCCTGAGGGGCAAGCCCCCCAATCAGGTAGGGGCAAGCCCCCCAATCAGGTAGGGGCAAGCCCCCCAATCAGGTAGGGGCAAGCCCCACCCTACCACTAAGTAGAATGAACGCGGGGGCGAGATCGTCCACTCAGGTTGATGGGGAAAGTTCTTCGGGCGAGAACGGTTCGGCTCTGAACTTAAGGTGGGGTATTAGAAGCTATGGTTCTTCTGGATGATCTGAATGTTTTTGACAAGGAAAGCGTCGGTAGTATCTTGAGAGGTAACCTGTATCATCTGGCCGTTGTGCTCGATTTTATGGTCGTTGATGTTTAATTGCACGAATGTCATTTTAATGACAGGATCTTTGACGGCGTTTGCGAGCTTATTAACAGTCTTTAACTTTCGCTCAACCTTACGATTGTCCGCATAAAGAAGCACCGGCATGACGCTCCGCATCCCTTCGGCAGCTCCGGGGGAACCGCACTTACGAAAATCGCCATGTATTCGATATAAATGCTCGGCTGTATCGAGAGGAATGACTAAAAGCAAAGTGGTGAAATACATATCGCCTCCGGGTGAGCCGCCGATAACGAGGAAAGAATCGGTGATCTGGTCGCTAACGACAGTGGCGGTCAACCGATGTTTACCTATCGTAATGGATAACTGGTTTCCATCCTGTTCAATAGCTGTGGATTTGCCAATGCGGGGCACAGCATATATAGCGGCGATGATAATTACCAAAGGAACCAGGATTTTCCAAATTTTCATGATCCACCTCTTCTGAATTGTTTTTCGGATGTTTTCTATCAGCAGTTAGTTATGTCGGCTGATAACAGGGCGATATTAAGGAAAAAGCGCTCAAAGACGGGGTGGGGCAACATATATCCAAAGGCAGATAGCCCTTATCACAGCCGGGTGTGACGGTAAGGGCAGTCTGGCAGCCGGGGGACTTCGTGGACAAAGTCCAAAAGATTCTCGGCGAAGAGATAACGATTCTCGGTCTTGTTGTTGGCGGGCTCATCGATGGGGGAGAATAAATCTTGGGCGAATTGCGGCGTGAATTACATTCGATGGTCAGGTCCTTCACTTCGTTCAGGATGACAAGGAATCATGGCGGATGGTCTTAGCGTTCTCGATATCTTGACCCCGTTGGAGATTTTTTCCGGAAGGCTATTGGAGAATCTGGCACCTGAGTCTCCAAGAGGACAGGCGACTCTACCGGGGTTGACGCACATGGGCGATTCGAGTAGACTTCGTGCATTGTTGGTGGCGTGGGTGTTTGCCCGGAATGTGTGAAGTGTATTTGTGAAAGGGAAAGCCATGGTTGCACGAGATGTAGTGGGGAAGCTGTTGTGTTTTGTTCTTGTTGTTCTTTTTTCGGGGTGCGAAATGGTGCAGAGGCAGGCTGATATTGTGACAGAGCCGTATTTGCTTGATACCGGGCTGATTTCACGCTCGATTTCGTTTGAGAATCCGACGGGAGCGCCGGGCGAGGGTGGTAAGGCGGCGAGCAAGCTCGGGGTCGGACGGAAGGGGGCGCCGGCGATAACACTGAAGGCCGGCCAGGATGTGCAGCTCTGTGACATTGAAGGGCCGGGGACTATTCGGCACATATGGATGACCACCTCTAACAACCCGATCAACTTGCGGAGCCTGGTAATCCGCGCGTGGTGGGACGGGCAGGAGCATCCGAGTATCGAATGTCCCATCGGTGACTTTATGGGATTTGCACACGGCAAGGTGATGCCATACTTCTCGGCGGTGCACTCGTTGGGCAGAAATGCCGGCATGAATATCTGGCTGCCGATGCCGTTTGTTAAGCGGGCGAAGGTCACGCTGGCCAACGAAGGCAAGGAAAATGTGCCGTTGTTCTACCAGATAGATTATACGAATGCAGATAAGCATCCGTCCGACGTGGGGCGGCTGCATGTGCTCTTCCGCAGGGAGAACCCGACGACGGAGAAGGAAGATTTTGTACTGCTGCCGGAGCGAAAGAACAAAGGCCGATTTATGGGTACGGTGATTGGCGTGCGAAACATGCATCCGGATCAATGGTGGGGCGAAGGTGAGATTAAGGTCTATATGGATGGTGACACGGACTTTCCTACGATTTGTGGGACAGGGAGCGAGGACTACGTGGGCCTTTCATACGGGATGCAGCAGACGCCGTATCTCTATAATGGTTGCAGTCTGGAAAAGGATAACAAGTTTGTGTCGATGTATCGCTGGCACGTTCCGGACCCGATTTTGTGGCGAGAGGAATGCCGGATTGCGATTCAGCAGATTGCGTGGAAGGGCGGCCTGGCGGAGGTGCAGGACGATTGGTCTTGTGCGACGTTCTGGTATGAGCCTGTGCCGAGTTGTCCGCTGCCGGAGATGCCAGAAGCCTCCGCGCGGACGGCTGACATCTGGCAGGATTAGCTGGAGACCGCTGTGAGTAGAAGTCTGGACTTTAAGCATCGGCCGGCCTTTGCTGGGCTTGTTTGCTTGCTGATTCTATTTGAACTGGGTACTTTGCTTGATGCGAGTCAGACAGAGCCTGTCTACTTTGACGTGAAGGATGTGGGTGGGCCGTCGGAGAAAGTGCCTGGCATTGAGCCGTGGAAGATTGTACAGCTCGATACGCAGTATGGTGGGCAGTGGGTAGTAGCCGGCGATGTGGATGGGGACGGCGAGGTCGAGATAGTCAGCGCGGAAAACGTGAACAAGGATGACGTGCACTACACCAGTACGGCGGTGGCGCAGAAGCTGGATGGGACGGCATTGTGGCGGTGGGGTAATCCAGCCATCGGGCGCAAGCACTGGCACCATGATGTTGCCTGCCAGATTCATGACTGGGACGGTGACGGCCGGAACGAGGTCGTGCTGCTTACGAAAGGGTGGTTGGTCGAGCTGGATGGTGCCACGGGTCGTGAGCGAAGGCGAATAACGATCGATGATGAAGCCACAGATTGTCTTGTGTTCTGCAATTTGAGCGGTGGTGATCGCCCGAGCGACGTGCTGGTTAAGGACCGGTACCACCAGATTTGGGCATACGACCGGGCGGGAAACCTGCTATGGACGGTGACAGACCCGGGCGGCTATCGCACGGCGCATCAGCCACGCCCGATGGATATCGACGGTGATAGGCGCGACGAGATTATGGCGGGTTATGCCATGCTGAATCCGGATGGCTCGGTCCGCTGGGTATTCCAGTCAAAGGGGGTCGATCAGCGACGTGGGCATCTGGATTGTGTGCGGGTTTTGCAACGGGGCGGGGGTCCTGAAGATTTTCGGCTGGCACTTACCTGCTGCGGCGCGAATAACGTGGCTGTCATAGATGGTAATGGCAAGGTGTTGTGGGAAATTGTTGGGCATCACTTTGAGTCCATTGATGTGGGCAGAATCTTGCCAAATCATCCAGGGCTGCACATACTCGTTGACATCGACCATCAGCCGTTAGGTAAGAGCCCGATTTGGGTGCTGGATGAGAAGGGGGTGCTGTTAGGACAAATTGTGACCGACTATAGCCGGCATCATGCCCTGTTGGATTGGACCGGTGACGGAGTGGATGAAATCATGGTTGGCCACAACGGAGCAATCTACAACCATCGAGGCCAGCGTATTGGCACTTTCGTGACGCATAAGACGGAAGAAGCCAACGGCGCTGGCGAAAGAAGCATCCTGATAGGGGACATGACCGGCGACGGCGTTGGCGATGTTTTGCTCGCAGATACCAGGACGGTGTATATTTTCAAGAACGAAAAGGGGCGACGCGCCAAGGAACGTGTTCAACCTGGGACCGAATTTAATTTCACGCTTTATTAGGGCCGCTACGGTTAGTGTTTGCCCTGGAAGCCAGTTCAGTCATTGAGTGAGAGGAAAGGAGAGAATAATGTTAGGGAAATTTTTTATTGCCGGATGTGCAGCGGTCTTGATGTTATCGGTTGGCTGTAAAAAGGCCGTTGAGGAGCAAGAGACAGCTCCGGACACGGCCAAGGCGGGATTCATAGCAATCTTCAATGGTAACGACCTGAGCGGATGGGAAACGAGCGGAGAGGCCAAGTGGGTTGTTGAAGATGGCACACTTGTAGGGACCCAAGGCGAGAATAACGCGCCCGGTGACCTGTTTACGGAAGACGTGTACAAGGACTTTCTGCTGACTGTTACGTACCGGGTGGAGTGGCCCTGCAACACTGGCGTTTGGTTCCGTTACCAGTCACCCGACAAGGCCTATCAAGCCGACATCCTTGAGTACAAGGACCCGGAATGCTATTCGGGTACGCTGTACTGTCCCGGCAAGATGTTCCTTGCCATGAATACGGATAAGACATTGGTGGACCGTGAAGGCTGGAACACGATAAAAGTCCGTGCCGAGGGAGACGACATCCAGATATGGCTTAACGACCAGCAGGTGGCTGATGTGTACGACGACACGAGTGATTCAGGGAAAATCGGCTTTCAGGTCCATCCGGGCGACCAATTCGGGCCAATGAAGATAGTGGTCCGTGAGGTGTTGCTAAAGCCGCTGTGAGTGGTTAGCGTCTTCGCTGCGAAGATGGATAAGCGATGCCAGTAAGGTCAAGCTGAAGCATCTTCAGCGGCCTCGTCCTGTATGTACTCTTTCGGTCTGTACCAGCGAGCAACGGGGATGAATAACACGCCTGTGACGAGCATGGCGATAACGAAGAACCAGTAATAGCTGGCTCCCGGCAGCTTGCTTGTTCCGTCGGCGTTCTTGATTACGTTATTGACGACTGCGGCGAACGCGTTTCCAAGCGAGATCGACAGAAGGTTGACGGATTGGATCAGGGACTTCATTTTCTTTGGTGCCTGGGTATATGCGAACTCGAGTGCAGTGACAGAGACCATGACCTCCGCACCAGTCAGGAAGATGTATGCGACGAACTGCCATCCGATAGATGGCTGGCTGCCATTTTCAAGCTGGGTCTCGATCCACACGGGCACGAGGAAGCTTCCAGCCGTCAGGAACATGCCGATGCCGATCTTACGCAGTGGGGTCATGGTCCACACGCGATTGAGAGCGGGGTAAATTACGTACGAGAACATCGGGATCAAGATCATGATGAGGAAGGGGTTGGCCGCCTGCATTTGAGCCGGCCGCCACGTGATTCCGAGCCATCTAAGGCCCATTTTCTTAGCTTGGAGTACCCATGCGGATTCGGATTGGTAGAACAATGCGAAGAACATAGATACAAATAGAAAGATGAAACAGATTCTGCCCAGCGTCCTGCGTCCTTCCCTGTCGAGCGTTTCTGCCCAACCGATCTTCCCAGCCGGCCGGATGTGTACCAACTTGTATCGGCCCAGCCAGTAGGCGAGCGTTGCGAGGACCATAAAGACCGCAGGCACGCCGAACCCGACTCTGGGGCCATACTTATCCAGGAGAAAGGGACAGAGAAGCATCGAAACGGCAGCCCCCAGATTGATCGAGAAGTAGAACCAGCCGTAGACTTTCTCTATCAGATGTTTGTTGGAGGCCCCGAACTGATCTCCGACATTGGCCGTCACACAGGGCTTGATGATCCCGGAGGAGGCGGCGATCAGCACGAGCCCTCCAACCAAGCCCAGGCGCGTGTGATCCCATGCCAAGACGGCGAATCCCACACAGTAGAGCAGACAAAACCCAATGATGGTCTTAAACTTACCGAGCCAGACGTCTGAGATCACCGCACCAGCCAAAGTCATGAAATAGGTGACAGAGATAAACCAGTGGAACCATGCCTTCGCTGGCTCGTCCGCCATGACGTCGAGGGTTCCATTCGGCCCCATGAGATGCTTAGTCATGAACACCACGAGGATAGAGCTCATCCCGTAGAATGCGAAGCGCTCAGACGTTTCATTGGTGAGGATATAGGGGATGCCTGGGGGCATCTTTTTCGTTGGGAGTGGTGCTGTTAGGTATTTGCTCTTGGCCATAAAGGCTATGCCGTTACTTGTTAGTCGCACATTTTCTGTTGGTTTCAGCGAGAAACCTTCATTAGTACCTATCTGTTATAGAATTCCGCATGATACACGTGTTTGGGCACGCATTAAAGAAGAAATCACTGAATATGGAAATAAATATGGATAGGTCAGTGACCCGAAGTTGGCGGTCGGCATCGCTCAGGCAAAATCCGCTTGATTTTGCTGCTGCGGCTTTGTTTAATGGCGTGGCAATGGGCAGGACTTTTGTCAGATCCATTTTGCCGTGTACTGCAAAATGGGAACCGGGGACACAGTAACATTTGAAGGGAGTATCAGGCTATGAAGACTCTATTGAAATTAGTTGCGGTGTTGACTGTATGTGTCGTAGTTGCTGGTTGTGCACCCAGTGCGAAGGAGAAGGAGCTGGAAAGCTTCATCACAGCGCACGTGGAAAAAGTTAAGCCTCTTATGAAGGAAGCGTGCATTGCTGAGTGGGATGCGGCGGTCACGGGCAGCTCGGAGGATTATGATAGGTACAGCAAATTGACACTCGAGCTTCGGCAGGTCTACGGCAACCCTGGTGAGTTTGTGTTCCTGAAAGATATGAAAGAGTCCGGAAAGGTGAGGAGCCCCATACTGGCGCGGCAATTAGATGTATTGCATAACGAGTATCTTGAGAACCAGATAGAGCCGGAGCTGCTAAAGAAGATCGTTGATTTGAGCACGCAGATTCAGAAGGACTTCAGTACTTTTCGCGGCACCATTGAGGGCAAGCAGGTCACCGACAATGAGATTAAGCAAATTCTGAAAGCGGAGACAGATTCGGCCAAGAGGAGGCGAGCGTGGCTGGCCAGCAAGCAGGTGGGAGCGGCGGTTGCAGATGACATCATTGAGCTGGCTAAGCTGAGGAACCAGGCAGCGCGAAAGCTTGGCTTTGACAGTTTTCATACTCTCTCTCTGACCACCACCGAGCAGGATGTCAAAGAGCTGGATAAGATTTTCAACGAACTGTACGAGTTGACCAACGAACCGTTTGCGAGGCTCAAGGCTGATTTGGACCGTATCCTGGCGGCCAAGTACGGCGTTACCGTCTCGCAGCTAATGCCCTGGCATTATCACGATCCGTTCTTCCAGGAGACGCCCATGGTGTATGAGCTGGACTTGGACGCCTATTATGAGAATAAGAAGGTTAAGGAATTGGCGCAAGAGTTTTACGCTGGCATCGGCCTGCCCGTGGCGTCTATCCTTGCCAACAGCGACTTATACGAGCGCGAAGGCAAGAACCCGCATGCTTTTTGCTCCGATATAGACCGCGAGGGTGATGTGCGTATTCTGTGCAATCTCAGTGATAACGAGTACTGGATGGAGACCATACTGCACGAACTGGGGCACGCGGTTTACGATAAATACCACAACCCCAAGGTCCCGTTCTTGCTCAGGAGGCCGGTACACGCTTTTACAACGGAAGCTATTGCCATGTTCTTCGGGCGACTTAGCCGGAATCCTGACTGGATGTCCGCCATAGGCGGACTGGCCTTGTCGGACCAGCAGCGGGCGGAAATCGAAAAAGTCAGCGGCAAGTATATGCAGCTCAAGCAAATCATTTTTGCCCGCTGGGCTATGGTCATGTACGATTTTGAAAAGCGGCTTTACGCGAATCCCGAGCAGGACCTGAATTCCCTATGGTGGGACATGGTTGAGAAATATCAGCTTGTCAAGAGGCCCCCAGGCCGTAATAAGCCGGATTGGGCTGCCAAAATCCATTTCAACCTTGCGCCTTGTTACTACCACAACTATATGCTCGGTGAGCTATTGGCGTCTCAACTGCATCATTATATTGTGCATAAAATCCTGAGGCTTGATTCGGATGAGCACGTCAGTTATGTTGGCAAGAAACAAGCTGGTGACTTCCTCGTAGAGAAGGTCTTTAGGGCCGGCGCTTTGTACCATTGGAACGATATGATTAGGCGGGCGACCGGCGAACAACTGACGCCGAAGTATTTTGTCACACAGTTTGTGAAATGACCATTAGACAAGGCTGACGCATCTCATTGATGGTCTGGACAGTCACGGTTTTCTGTCAATAGTTGTTAAGAGATGAGCTATGAATTTACAGGGACGATCTTTACCGGAAATTACAATTAAGGCGCTCGTTTTGGGCGTGTTGCTTTCGGTTGTTCTGGCAGCGGCAAACGCCTATCTGGGTTTGTTTGCGGGGATGACGGTCTCGGCGTCGATACCCGCGGCAGTTGTGTCAATGGGGGTACTCAGGCTTTTTCGCCGGAGCAACATCCTGGAGAACAATATCGTGCAGACGGCAGCATCGGCGGGGGAGTCACTGGCGGCGGGCGTGATATTCACACTGCCCGCCCTCGTCATCCTTGGCTTCTGGGACGATTTCGGTGGCAAGAACTTCCTGTGGATCACTATCATTGCTGCATTCGGTGGGCTGCTCGGCGTCTTGTTCACAATTCCCTTGAGACGTTCTCTCATCGTCGAAGGCAAGCTCCAGTTTCCCGAGGGTATCGCAACGGCCGAGGTTCTCGAGGCAGGCCAGGAAGGCGGCAAGGGTGTTTGGATCATTGCGAAAGCGGCCTTGGCAAGTGCCCTGTTCAAGGTCGGAGCAAAAGGCATCGGCCTATGGCCTGAAGTCCTCGAAGGTGCCAGAGGCATCAAGAGGACACTTCTTTATGGTGGCTCCAATCTGAGCCCCGCGCTTTTATCGGTCGGATACATCGTCGGCATCAACATCGCCATCCTCATCTTCCTCGGTGGCGCGGCAAACTGGTACGTCGCCATCCCCGCTATAGCAGGCCAACACGAGTGGCCCGTGTACCAGCTCGACAGTGACATTGACAATCCCGACGACTGGAACGTCTTTGCGCTGGAATATAAAACCGTCGATCGCAATGCGCCCGCCAAAGAGATCGAGGAAGTGGAAAAGTACAACGCTGACGTGCGGGATAGGCTGGGCAAAGCAGTTGAGGCGAAAGAATACTCGTGGCAGATCTGGTCGAAGCGGACGCGATACATTGGTGTAGGGGCCATGCTCATCGGCGGCCTTTGGACAATCTTCAAGATGCGAAGGTCGCTCGTCAGCGGCATAAAGAGCGGTCTGGAGGCCTATCGCGCGATCGGTCAGGGCCAGAGCGAAATTGAAAGAACTGAAAAAGACATGTCCATGAAATGGGTGCTCATGCTCATCGTCGCGTCCATTGTCCCTCTGTTCCTGGTCTATCAGCACTATGTCGATGACATCACAGTCTCTGTGCCCATGGCCGTTGTCATGCTCTTAGCAGGCTTTGTTTTTTCCGCCGTCGCGGGATATATGGCAGGTCTGGTGGGCTCGTCGAACAATCCGATATCGGGTGTCACGATAGCGACGGTTTCTGTTTCGTCGCTGCTGTTGCTACTGTTGATGGGCAGGGGAGCTGCGAACGGCCCGGCTGCCGCTATCATCATCGGCTCGGTCGTTTGCTGCGCCGCCGCCATCGCAGGTGATAACATGCAGGATTTAAAGGCCGGTCGGCTCGTCGGCGCGACTCCCTGGAAACAACAGGTAATGCAGATCGTCGGTACCCTTTCGGGCGCGATAGTAATCGCACCGGTGCTTATGCTCCTGCACCAGGCGTACGGCTTTAAGGGTCAGGAAGGCGCCGGCAAAGATGCGCTGGCAGCCGTCCAGGCCAATCTTATGGCCTCGGTGTCGCGCGGGGTCTTCAAAGGAGACATGCCCTGGACGTATGCCTTCATCGGGATGGGTGTTGCGGCCGCAATCATAGCTCTGGACCTAATCCTGGAGGCAAGAAAGAGCAGCTTCCGGACGCCTGTCTTGGCTGTTGCCATCGGTTTTTATCTTCCGCTGGAACTATCAGTGCCCATCTTTGCAGGCGGACTTATCCATTACGCCATCAAGGCTTGTCACACACGCAGAAATACGCCCAAGGAACAAATCGAAGAATCAGGCCGAGACGGCTTATTGTTTGCTTCCGGCTTGATTACCGGCGAAGCCCTGATGGGAATCGTTCTGGCGGTACCGATTATATTGCTCAAGCAGATAGATGTCTCCCTGCCCTTTATTACCATAGATAAGGTGATCGTCAGAGCGTTAGGTCTGCTTGGTATAACATTGCCGTTTAAGCCCTTTGTGGGTGCGGGGCTGGGTACGATTCTGCTGCTTGGCGTTGCCTACTGGCTCTACCGCACGGCGCTGGGGAAGAGGCGAGACGTAAGAATGTAGGACTGCTGGTGCTCTAAGTGAGGGGAAAATCCCGCTCAGATTCATCGAAGTTTGCTTATGAGCTGAGCTGCCTTTTTAGCTCCGTCTGTGGCAATGGGGGGATAATCTACTTCTTTGCCAAGATTAGCAATCACCTTCTCGGCCAGAGTCTCCGGGGTAGTCTGGGGATACACCATCTTGACTCCGACCTGATGTCTGGCCAATCGTCCAGCGACGTGTATCTGCTGTTCGCAATGCTTCGCCAGGGGAAAGTAAAGAAATGGGCGCCTTAGTGCGGTCAATTCGAGCGTAGCAGTGCCGCCTCCCTGAACAATGCTCAAATCGCTGGCGGCAAAGTGCTCATAAAGAGCGGGCACATATCCCCTGACCTCTACTTGGCCCGGAACTTCCAGGTCTTCGACAGAAAGGCGAGGGCCGCATACGACAACCATGCGCAAGTGAGGGATTTTCCGCTTTACAATCGGATAGGCCCGACCACAAAGCTCCAGCAGGTCCTTGCCGATAGAAGTCCCGCCGATGGAACACACGACCAAAGGCTCTTGGCCGTATCCTAACTTGGCTCGAATCCTTGCCTTGTCGGTGTATTCTGCGGGGTCAAAAGGTAAAATATATCCTGTGAACTTGTAGTATGTTCTGGCATGGTAACGCCGGTTGGGCAGGCCAAAGCCAAGCCCTTTATCGGGGATGTCTTCCAGCTCACCTGCAAAAAGGGCCAGATTTTTCTTCCCGGATAACAGCTTATAATCGGTCCGTGCCCATATTCGGTTCCATATACAAATTGCCAGCTTTTCAATTGGATTATTAGTTACTGAATCCAGCCCCAGAAAATCGTAAATCATCACGAACGGGGCCTCCGTTCGAACATATCTGTTCGCTAAGGCAATGGCTATTTCATAGGTCTCATCGCCGATAATAACGTCAAATTGTCTTTTCCTGGTTATCTTTCTAAAGATTGTGGCATTGCGCGCCCATTCCTTCCATGCTGTTGATGCGTACTTCAGCAAGTTTAGGTGAAAGCCTCTGGCGGCATTTTCAGCGGGAACATTGTCATCGGCATACTGGTCAACTTCGGGAAGAAGCTGCTCTCCAGCTTCCTTGAGCAGCGAGCTTGCCGGTTTCCCAGCCAACCAGGATAGCTCCACGTCGGGGCACTGTCTACGCAATTGCCTGGCTATCGCCAAGTCTCTGGTGACATGTCCTAACCCTATTGAGCCGCTGACATACAAAATTCTCTTTCTCGGCATTTCGACACGTCCCGTAGGCGCTGATTTTTTCTGAATCAATGAGTGCTTGTTTGAAACGCCAACATATCAGGACATCTCTATTTTGCGCGACCCCACTTGTCCGTTGGTGTCCCCGAATACAGTCTAAGGAGTCTCAGCGCCTGCTTTCAACCGAAGAATTCTATCGAGGCTCTCAACGAATTGGCTTTGGGCCTTGTCGAGATAAGAATTCACCTCATCGATGTAGCCGTCGACTGAGGCTGACCAGACGCGGTTCAGGTAGCGTTCGCCCGCGGCAAAATAGCTCATTACATCGGCATACGCGGTCAATCCGTGAACATGGGCGATGCTCTCTCGCGCCTCTACGAATGTGGTCAGGTCCTCAGCGAAGAGCTCGTCGATGCGGTGGCGCATATCGTAAGTGTTGACGGAGTGTTTTTGCGCGTTGAGCTGTGTTATGTTCCGTACAATCCGGCTTAGACTTGCCTCGACGCTTTGCATGTCTGAGGCGAGTTTTCCTTCGGAGCGGCTTATCTGTTTGTGTCCAGTCCGGACCAGCGCAACACCCGCAGCGCCAACGGCAAGTGCAGCAGCAAACTGGGGCCAGCGGGCGCCTTCTACATCTACTACCGCTGCCAAGGCGCCAGCCAGGAAACCGATAATTATCATCAAATAGCCGAGCTTTTTCATTGGTGCTCGCTCCTATTTGCCTATTGCACCGGCGATAATGTAGTATATCGCGAAGCCTACTCCCACCAGGGCCTCTCCGACGATGAAGCCGGCAGCAACCGGGATGCCCACTTCTTCGCTGAACCGCGTCCCTTTTACCCAGTCTACCGAGACCCGCAGCAGCGTTCCAATACTGTAGGTCAGAACGATACTGAACGGCAGGTAGAAGCCGAGCCCAACGAGGATTCCAAGGCCGCCGATGCCGCTTGCGCTAAGCAGTGCGCCAAGGCCGGCACCGGCAATGTATTTCTGCACGGGGACATCACCGCCAAGGATGCCCTCTATCGTGACGGCCAGTGCCTTGCCTTGGGGTGCAGGCAGGCGGTCGCTGCCCAGTCCGTAGGCTTTGTGCAGGATAAAGATCAGGGCCATAATCAGAATAGGCCCCAGCCAGGTCGCGAGAAACTGCCCCATCTGCTGTCTTCTTGGCGAGGCACCGACGAGATAGCCTGTCTTGAGGTCGAGCATGAGGTCGCAGGCCTGGGCCATTGCTACGCACGCGGCGGCTCCGACCATCACGGAGGAGATGGTTGCGGCTGTGTCGCCAAGACCGCTGCTGATAACGATAAGGATAGTGACGGCAATCAGGGTCATTCCGCTAAGCGGCGACCAGTTCGTTCGGCCGATGCATTCCGACAGGATAACGCCCGCGACCCAGATCCAGGCCGTGCCCAAAAGGGCCATGATTGCTCCGCGGACGATACCCATTTCTTTCACCGACAGAACTGACACCACGAACAACAGTAGTGTGGCTCCCGCGATTCCAACATAGAGCAGCCGAATCGGCATTTCGTCTTTCGATAAGGCGGTTTTGGTTTTCGCAGCGGTCTGCATACTGCGAACGGCACTTAGCATCAGTGGCAGGGCCAGGGCGATTCCAGCCAGTGCTCCGCCGATGAGCATGCCGATGCCGACCGGCCTAAATAGGGTTAATCGCAGGTGTTCAGGCATCGTGTGCTGAGCCGCTTGAAGTGTTTCGAGCGATGGCAGCAGGTTCATGGCGGCTAAGAGCGGGGCCAAGAACCAGTAGCAGACGAAGCCGCCGACGATGAAATAGACGCCCCCTTTGCCGGCGATGAAGCCGACACCAACGGTCATCAAAGAGATATACCATATACCATTCATGTATTCGGGCATTCCAATTAGCTTGCCCAGATTGAGCTTCTCGAACTGGGACATTTCTTTTATCTGGCCCATATATTGGCTGAAAAAGTGCAGAATGCCGCTCACTGTCATGCCGGCAAGCAGCAGAAGGGCCTTGCGGACGCCTGCGCCAGGGGATTTTAGAATTGTTGCGACAGCCACGCCGCCCGGGTAGGTAAGCCGTTCATAGTCGATCATCTGCTTACGCAGGGGGATGATAAAGGCGATGCCCAGGATGCCGCCAGCGATGCAGGCAAAGACCATCAGAACGGCATTGAAGTCTGTTTCTCCCAGAATGAACAGGGCGGGGACCGTGAACATCATGCCGGCTGAAGCCCCATTTACGGAGCTGGCGATGGTCTGGTTGATGTTGTTTTCGACGATGCTGCTTCGGCGCAATATGCCGCGCAGGATGCCAAAGCCGAGGATGGCGGCCAACTCCGAGCCCTCAATGGAAAAGCCCAGCACTAAGCTGGCATAGCCTATGCTCAGGGCGATGAGTATACCCAACCCGTAGCCCACCAACACTGCGGTCAGTGTGAGTTCTGGATAGGGTCCGGTGCGGATTGGACCTGCTGGGCTACCTTTTGTCCCTGCCACTATCGGCTCTCCTCAAGAGGACCCCTAATTCTGAAAAAAAACTACCACATGGTTGTCAATTGGCGGGTGTGAAGCCGCCCTTTTTGTCGCATCTTATGGAGTAGCGACGGGGAAAGCAAGCATTTTAATACCGCCAATTGCGTTGGATTACGGGGTACTACCAGCACATAAGGGATTATGCTGGCAGTATTTGCGGCAGATAGGAAACTTGTGCAGACGAGGCCTTCGCGGTTGACAGGATTTGAGGCTCTCGGTACAATAGCGGGCTACTGTATCGACAAGGGAGCTTGTAGCACCTGCCTGAGGCAGTGAGTTGCTCTTAGCACAATAGGTGCCCACGAGCTTGAGCCTGCCGGCAGAGGTTCTTGGGCTGTTTTACTTGCCAAGAAGAAAGGGAACCGAGCTTTATGCGATTGATTCTATTTGACAGCCAGGAGAAGGCCAGGATCAATTTCTGCCCATTGGTGTTGAATCGGCCGCTTTGGGAGCTTCGATGCGGTATCAGCTCGCTGGAAAAAAAGCTCACCAGCAAGATCGGCGTCAGCGATGTTGGTTATTTTGTGCCTGACTACATGGCCGACGCGTATCGCGCCAAGGTGGACCGACCGGTCAACGATTTGTCGGTTCTGGGCGGTGATGACCTGCTCGTTGTAGACCCACGTGTTAAGGCGGCCGGTTTTGATGTGGCAGCGAGCGGGCCAAGTGAGGTTGGCCTGGATGATGAAGGCAACGTGCTGTACGCCCGAATTCGCAAAGATGACCTGTCCAAGCTCGCAACGGATGATATCGGCGGGTTTATAGCTGCCGCCAAGCGGCACCTGCCCACCGTCAGGTCGTCGCTTTCAACGTGGGAGTACATCTGGGACCTTATTCTTGCCAGCCCTGCCCAGATAACGGCGGACTTCGCTGTGGCGGCAAGAAGCGGCATCGAGGGCGTGGTCGAGCAGCCAAACGTCATTCGAGGCAGCAAGAAGGACGTGTATATTGCTCCGGGGGTGACGGTGCATCCCATGGTGGTCATTGACGCTGAAGGTGGGCCGGTCTACATCGACGAAGGCGCGGAGATACATCCTTTCACCCGTATAGAGGGACCTTGTTATATCGGGAAAGAGTCCGTCCTTTTCGGTGCAAAGTGCCGCTCGGGTAACTCTATTGGGCCAGTCTGCCGGGTAGGTGGTGAGGTGGAAGAGTCGATCATCCATGGATACTCGAACAAGTACCACGACGGTTTCATCGGTCATGCCTACGTTGGTGAGTGGGTAAATCTTGGTGCGCTTACGACAAACAGCGACCTGAAGAACGATTATTCGCCCGTCTCGGTGGTGCTGGATGGGCGACGGCCAATCCATACCGGCTCGGCGAAGGTTGGCTCTCTGATTGGAGACCATGTCAAGACCTCTATTGGCACGCTGTTCAATACCGGCTCGTACGTCGGGGCCATGGCGGTAATTATGGCAACGGGTAAGCCGCTGCCAAAGTCTATCCCGTCGTTTGCATGGTTCGTGGAGGGCGTTGTGACCAAGGGTTTCGGCAAGGGCCAATTGTATGAAACCGCAAAGGCGGCTATGGGCCGTCGCGACTGCGAATGGTCCGGGGCTGAGGAGGCCATGTGGGACGCCGTTTTTGAGATGACGGCGCCGGTGCGAAACGCGGCTATAAAGAAAGGCCGAAGAGCGATGTTAAGGTCATAGACATATACAGGAGACTAATCGATGGCAACGGTAGAAGAACGTGTTATAGCAGTGACTGCACGGGTTTTGAAACTGAATCCCGAAGAGATTAAGATGGAAGACAGCTTCACAGCAGATTTGGGGGCTGAGAGCGTACAATCTATCGAGCTCGTAGCGATGTTTGAGGAAGAATTCGGCATTGAGATGGATGAAGATGCCGCTCTGGCGGTCCAAACCGTTGGGGACGCGGTGAAGTTCATCACTAACGTCTGTAAAGAACAGGGCGTGGACGTAGAGCAATAAGCTGCCACGCATGAGACGAAAGGACCTTCAATGAATAAAAGAAGAAAGGTGCATCCACTCGTAGATGCAACGAGGCCAAATTTGCTGGAAGATACCTATCCGTATGACCTTCCACCGCTTATTCGGTTAGGTGGGCCGGTGGTCGAGTATATTAACGGCGAGCCGGTGGAGTTTGACTTCGCGGCGGTAAAGGATCGAGAGATTCTGATCAGCGACACGACTTTCCGCGACGGTCAGCAGGCGCGTCCGCCTTATACAATCGACCAGATGGTGCACATTTACGACCTGATGTCGAAGCTGAGTGGCCCAAATGGCGTGTTACGGCAGACGGAGTTCTTTTTGTATACCAAGAACGACCGTGAGACGCTCGATCGCTGCTGTGCGCTGGGTCATGATTACCCTGAATGCACGGGCTGGATCCGGGCGGACAAGGGGGACTTTCGTTTGGTCAAGGAAGCGGGATTGAAAGAGACGGGCATGCTTACGAGCTGTTCGGATTACCATATCTTCCATAAGCTAAAGTTCAACAGCCGCCAAGAATGCATGGACAGCTATTGTGAAGTGGTGGACGCAGCCTTCGAGACGGGCGTTCGGCCTCGCTGTCACCTGGAAGATCTTACCCGTGCGGACATCGAAGGATTCGTTCTTCCATTTGTTGACCGGCTTATGGAGATGAGCCAGCAGGTGCCCGAGGAGCTGTCGGTCAAGATTCGCCTGTGTGACACTATGGGCTTTGGTGTTAGCTATCCGGGGGCTGAGCTGCCCAGAAGCATCCCCAAACTTATCTACAAGCTGAACCAGGAATGTGGCGTGCCGGGTGACCGGCTTGAGTGGCACGGGCATAATGACTTTCATAAGGTGCACGCCAACGCGGCGACAGCCTGGCTATACGGCTGTGATGTTGTCAATACCACGCTGTTTGGCTTCGGTGAGCGCACAGGCAATCCGCCGCTTGAGGGTGCCATCTTTGAGTACATAGCACTGAAGGGTGATCTGTGCGGCATTGACACAATGGTCATCACTGAGCTGGCTGACTATATGCGCTCGATCGGGCTTCCCATTCCGGGCAACTACCCGTTCGCTGGTCGGGCGTTCAATACTACGCGGGCCGGCATCCACGCCGGCGGCCTCCGCCAGGACGAGCGGATATACAATATTTTCGACACAGAGAAGCTGCTCGGCCGGCCTCCGCGTGTTGCTATCACCGACAAGAGCGGTGCAGATGGTGTGGCACATTGGGTCAATGAGTTTTTCGGCTTGAAGGGCAAGGATCGCATCAATAAGATCAGGGTTCATAAGCTGGCACGCTGGGTCATCGACCAGTATGAAAAGGAAGGTCGTCTGACAGCTATCAGCGACCAGGAGCTTGAAGCCAAATCGAAAGAATTCTTTCCTGACTATTGGGAGAAATACAAAGCCGGCCTAAAGTAGAGTAGAGAATACACGGGTTTACAACTTGAGCAGGTTTGAGGATATGACTGGGATGAGAGTATTGTTATTGACCATAATTACGGCGTCGGTACTTTGCCTCGAGGGTTTTGCGGCAGATTGGCCTCAGTGGCGAGGGCCTGATCGAGACGGCGTGTGGCAGGAAACAGGTATCGTGCAAGATTTTGGCAGCCGGCCGTTGCGAATCCGCTGGCGTGCCAAAATCGCAAACGGCTACTGCGGCCCAACCGTTGCAAACGGTCGTGTATATGTCATGGACCGTCTTGCTTCGCCCACTCAGGTTGAGCGTGTGCTCTGTTTCGACGCCATGACCGGCGACGAAGTCTGGTCACATACCTATCAGTGCAAGTACGAAAGAATTGAGCACAGAGACGGCCCGCGTGCCGCCGTGACGATTGATGCAGGCCATGCTTACTCACTTGGCGCAATGGGACATCTGTTCTGCTTTGATGCAGCGAAAGGAGCTGTTATCTGGGACAAGGACCTAAATAGCGAGTACAGAATCAAAATGCCGCTTTGGGGCATTGCTGCAGCGCCGTTGGTAGAGAAGGCTTTGGTTATAGTACAAATAGGTGGCAGAGACAATGCCTGCTTGGTCGCATTTGATAAGGCCACTGGCAAGGAAAGTTGGCGAGCTTTAAACGACGCTGCCTCCTATTCAGCCCCTATCGTTATTGAACAGGCAGGCAAGCGTGTGCTTGTTTGCTGGACCGCCGAGAGAGTCGTCGGCCTGGACCCGGCGACCGGACGGCTTTACTGGGAATACCCGTATCAGCCGGGCCGTATCGGCCAGAACATTGCAACGCCCGTCTTCCATAACAACTACCTTTTTGTTAGCAGCTTCTTTGATGGCTCGCTTTTGCTGAAAATTGATCCCGATAGGCTGGCGGTAGAAGAGGTCTGGCGACGCAAGGGCCCCAGCGAAAGAAAAACTGACGCCCTGCACTGCTGTATATCTACCGCTGTTTTGCAGGAGGACTACATCTACGGCGTGGGTAGTTACGGCGAACTTCGGTGTTTGGACCTGCAGACGGGTGACCGCATCTGGGAAAGCCTGGAAGCCGTTCCGAAAGCCCGCTGGGCCAACATCCACTTGGTCCGGAACGAACACCGAATATGGATGTTCAACGAGCGTGGTGAGCTTATTATAAGCGTACGCAAGGACAGCTCGGCCAACGCGGAGGAGTCTGCTGGTCCCATCCTGCCTTCGCCAACAAGCACGTGTACGCCAGAAACGACGAGGAACTGGTTTGTGCAAACCTTTCGGCCAGCGATTGACTCTGATGGCGGGGCGCAATTGAGTTTTGCCTTGCTCCATGTGGATTGATACGGTGTTCTGTCAGGTCGCGATTGCGGGTCTTTCGCTACAGGCACACTTCAAAACTGCCGACAGTCGCTCACCCAGTGGCAGGCTTGCATTTTCGGCCCATCCAGGGACACGAGTCTTTCTGAGGGCAGTTTTTGCAGCCGTGTTTTGTCGAAAACAGAGGCAAGAATACAAACGCATCCAGACCGAAAACTATCAGAAGTAGCAAAAGCAGCCAGGAGAAGCTGAGTACGGAAAGCAGTAGGCCAGTTAGTATTGGTATGAACCACAATGGCACAATCACAAGTATGTGCTTTTTGAACATCTCCTTAAAATGCTCGCCGGACCTGCTTTCTCGGAGCTTCGCTGCTATGGTGCCGTATCCACAAGGGCACGACCTTGTGTTCCAGTAACTGCAATACGGACATATGAACAATATTATCCAGAGCGTCCCCAGTATGCCATACGCCAGGTAAGCTGCACCTGTGAACCATGCCAAGGCCGATTTATTGAGCCCGACAACGACGACGGCCGCCCCCAGCAATATCATAGCCATATACGGCACATTGTTGACGAGTTCCTGAACGTGAGAGTATTCGCGCATGGGCTGGCAGTTCTCAGGGCCCGCGTCGCTTTTTGACGTTGTATCATTCATTAGTGCTCTTTCTTTGGGACCACTTTATAAGTTTGGCTCGCCGAGCCGTTTCATACTCACATCTTTTCTATATGGCGACTTCGTCTGCGAGTGTAAAGACCCACAGACCGAGAAGCGAAAGACGGTCATCCACTCCGGCCATACCGGCGACCCCGCATGTACGTTGGATTTTCGATGCCAATAAAGCTTCCGCAGCTCCTTAAGGCCGACCCTGCGGACGCAGAAACCACGAACAGCCCGTTTTTTAACCCGTTATGGTGGTCGGCACATAAACCATTCATGTTAACACCCAGAGGTTCGAATTTGCCCTTCGGCCCCGCAACGGTGACAGGCGTTCGGAACGAATCTGACACGTTTATCGCGATTGCGAATTCAATGCACTGCATCAGCCCGTTCCAGAACCTCAAGTATCTTGTTGAATGCGTCACGTACTTGGCTGTAGTCACTGATGTCAACCGTGAACCGCCCGTCTATGTTGGGGCAGGAAAGGACACGGCCATCGGAAAACAGAACGTTCGCGAATCTTTGCCGGTGGTGGGTGCGTGGCTTCACATTCCAGTCAGCCAAGTCTGGAGGACACAGGAACATGGTATCAATGGCCAAGGCGCGGATCGGCCGGCCATTACGGTTCTTGCCCAGGTTGGCCAGCGCGATGCGGTAAGGCGGGTCGCTCGCGCTGCGGTTGTCAAACAGCCGGGTTACCGAGGCGTGACGGTAATAGTAGCTGCACTGGGCCTGGGCTGTGCCCACCTTGGCCAGTTCAGCATCGGCGGAAAGTTTCTGGTCGGGATCGGGGCAGAATAGGACCTTAGGCTGCTTGGACAGGTACTTTCGCAGCAACAGGCCCAAAGCTACGGGGTCACCGCTGTTCAGCGAGATCAGGCTGGTCACCGCTCCCGTTGAGGGGTAGAAGTCAGCCGGCGACAGAAAAGGCGGAGCTTTGGGGCCGAACGGGATATTGCCATGGTTGTCGTCGGCGTACGAGTGCACGGCCACGCCGATATGACGCAGATTCGACAAGCAGGCAATTTTGCGAGCGGACGCCCGCGCTGATGTCAGTGCCGGAACCAGCACCGCCATGAGAACGGCCACAATGCCGATTACCACCAGCAACTCGACTAACGTAAAGCCACCGTGGCGGCGATTACCGCGGGTCAAGAGACAGCCCATCATGTGTTGTTCCGTGCTTTTAGGCATCCTCATAGCACCACCGCTGTACAGAAGGCCCGAGCTTCTGTGGGTTCCTGCTCACACATATTACGTGGAACGTTCAGGGAATATTACTCCCACGTACCTTCGAGCCAGGACTCCAGCAGTATCGTCAAGTCCTCCATGGTCACACACCCATCGCCCGTCAGGTCCGTCGTCGTCAGAGTACATGACAGCCACTGCTGAGCCATCACAGCGACGTCTTGCAGATTCGCGAAAGAGTCACCCGTGAAGTCCGGTCCCGACTTCGTCAGGCGAACGTTGTCCAGGTCCCAGTATCCACCGCCCTTTCCCGTATCCGGGTCGTCCGGATTGTAGTCCGCGAGTGTGAGGGTGGAAATCAACTGCACGCCGATGTTCTTGCCGGCCCATGGATCGGTGCCGGTCACCCGCGGAATGTCCAACTGGACGTCATTAAAGTGCTTGACATAGCCGGTGTCAGAGTCGTATGTGAAGGTCGTGGCCCCGACCGTGACCTTCTTATTCTCGGTGTCCCGGTAATACAACCGGATCTCAATGGGGACATCATCTTGCATACCGCCGCCACCGCCGATGATTCCAACCGTGAGATGGTAGGATTGTGCGACCTCGAAGGTTGCTGTCAGGTCTTGGAACAACTCGACCTCCGGGACCACCCACAACCACACTGCCTGGTTCCCATCGCAGTTGTCGATGTGGGCGGGGTCCGGTGGAGCGACGTTGAGGAATACACCCGTACGCCAACTCCACGGGTCCCATTTGCTCTCGTCATACCACGATGGAGTTGGTGACTTCTGCCAGGAGTCAATGTCAACACTGACAAAAGTGGTCTCCGGCAACTCAAATGATGCATTGGGGATGTAAATTGGCGTGGCCTGAAGCTTGTCGGCCGCCGCCAGCATCATGATGCTGGCCAGGACCGCAACGAACGTTTTCGGGATCTTCACTCTGGTCCCCTTAGATTCTGCAACACAAGCGGACGCCGATCGCCTCAAGTGAAGCCTTCTCTCGGAGCCCGCGACATTTCAGTTCACGCGGAGCCGTTGGCCCAGAGAAGCCTGCTCGCAAAAGCATATTCTGGCCCCACTTCAGTACCACAATCAGAGTATATCGTTTAACGAACTCTATGTCAACCTCTTTGTCCTATCCGAGTTAACTCGGTTGTCCTGTGTATCGCGGCACGCGCACACGTTAAAGTCAAAGCCGCGAATGTCCTCACGGCCAGATATCTTAAGCTGACCGTTTCAGCTGCCTGCGATATCGTAGCAGAGAAGGACATCAGCGTGGCGGATGTAAAGTCTACCATCGGCAATAACGGGATGCGCCCAGCCAGGCCCACTCATGCCTTCCCTTTTGGGCAGCTTGAATGTGCTCTTGAGGTTATATCTTTGTGGGTTAGCCTCAATGAGAGCCATGAGGTTGTTTTGGTAGCGGAAGTATAGGTGGCCGTCCGCGTAAAGCACGGCTGCCGAGCCTCCGCCAGGCTGGTCTTGCTGCCACATCACCTTGCCTGTTTTCATTTCGATGCAGGTTGGCTTACCCTTACCATGATCGTGACCACCGTAGATGTAGTCACCCACTCGGACGAAGCCGCCGTGATGGTTCTGGAAAGTACGGGCATCGAGGAAGTAGACCTCTTCCGCGTCAACGCCGTTCTCAGCGGCGTCGAGCTTGAGCAGCGCGCTGCCGGTATTGTAAGAGGTCGAGCAGAACACATACTCTTCGTGAACTACGGAGGTTGGTATATTCGCGGTTCTGTTCGCAATACTGTTGTATCCCCAGAGGAACTCGCCGTCTTTTGCAGCGACGCCTATCAGTCCTTTGTTTGTCAACTGCACGTACTGTCGGATGCCGGGGGCCTCGGTGATGACGATGGACGAATAGCCTGCTTCGTCCTTGCCCTTCGGGCCAATGTCAGGCATGGAACATTTCCAGATAAGCTCGCCGGTCTTTTTGTTCAATGCGACGATGACAGCCTCCCGACCACCCGGAGTGCATAACAGTTTGTCGCCATCGATCAGTGGTGATTCGCTGTATTTCCATTGAGGGTTTTTGCCGCCGAAGTCGCTTTGCAAATTCTTTCGCCAACGCACCTGACCGGTCTTTGCATGGAGGCACACTAAGTCTCCATCCGTACCTATCGCGTATACAAGGCCGTCATTGATGGTTGGTGTGCAGCGCGGGCCATCATCGTGTGGCGGGCCTACTTCCGCAGCCCACAGCTCCTGCTGTGTGGCCAGGTTGTAGGCGATAACGTATTGCACCTTTTTGGAGCGTTGACTGTCTGCTGTTTGGCCTTTGGCGGGGAGGTCGCCCATCGTGTAGAGCTTGCCGTCGGCGATTGCGATACTGGAATAACCTATCCCACAACCCGTGAGCTCCCACAGGAGTTTTGGCCCGGCTTGCGGCCACTCCTTCAAAAGTCCGGTCTCCGGTGATTTGCCATCACGATTCGGCCCGTGCCATTGCGGCCAATCCACCGCTTGTGCCGGACTATTATGGCCCGGCCCAATGAAACACAGCCCCACAAGTAGACACTTTCTAATTGTTCTAAACATGCTTACCAACCTTCCCAAAAAGGACTACAAATCTTTATCTGCGCAGATACTCTCCATGCACAACTGTCACTATAATCTTAATTGCTTGCACCGAACGCCCTTAGCCTTTGCCGCTGACATCGACACAGACCAGTTGTCCTTGAGCGTTGCGGGCATAGACTCTGCCGTTCGCCAGGACCGGCATAGTCCAGCACTTACCCGTTAAGATCTGTGCTGAGGCGAGTTCTTTGAACCCTTCCGGTGAAGCCTCCGCAATCACCAGTTTCCCTCTTTCACCCAGGACGATCAGCTTGCCGTCGGCGATCATAAGCGTACCAGTGCCCATCCCTTTCTGTGACCATTTGGCTCCGCCCGTGGCGGGGTCAATGCATGTCAGTTTGCCTCCACCGCCGAATTGTCCGTCAAAGCCGTATATGTATCCTTCCCATAGTACGCAACTGCTGGCGTGATTGCGCATATTTCTATTTCGCCAAATCTCAGTGACACTATGCCGCTCCATTCTGAAAAGCGCGCAGCCTTTATTGTATCCCGAAGAGATGAACACCTTGTCATCCATAATGATCGGGTCCGAAGCATTAATATCATAACTGGTCTTCCACGGCGAGTGCCATATCACCCTTCCGGTTGACGCAGTCAATCCCACGATTTCTCTGCAGAGGGCCATTGCCACACATTTTTGGTTGTCCGCGGTAAAAGGCACCGCTGTGGCATAACCGGGCGGGCCCTCTCCGTTTTTCCACACCACGCTGCCGTCAGCTTTATTAAGAGCGACACCTCTCGAACCCGCATTAAGAATGACCAGGTTGTCGACTATGAGTGGTGAGCTGGCGTGGTACCAGGTAGGGTTCTTGACCCCCAATTCTCTGATCAGATTTGTGTGCCAGACAACGTCACCTGTCGCAGCCTTGAAGCAGATAGCATCGGCGTTCTTGCCGAACGTGTAAACAAAGCCACCGCTGACGGTGGGTGTCGCAGCGGGGCCGCCCTCATGGTTCTTGGCAAGCAAAGGACACGGAAAGGGTCGTTTCCATATTTCATTGCCAATATTGGCATCCAAGCAATAGAGTATATCGTTATCATCGATGTTGCCCATCGCATAGACGCGGCCGTTACTTACCGCCATAGTGGCGAATCCCGTTCCGATCGAGGCTTTCCACAGGACTTTTGGACCTCTCTGGGGCCAGGTGCCGAGCCAACCGGTTTCGTCCGAAACGCCGTTGTAATTGGGGCCCCGCCAATTAGGCCAGTCGGCCGCCTCAGCGGTACCATAATGCTCCGTCAAAGTTCCGGCCGTTGCGAACCCAAAGGCCAACATTAACCCATAATCTCTTATTGCTTTTCGCCATTTCATACTATTTCTCCAAAGTAACCTTAAATTTTAAGCGGCGGCATTCTACAGAATCTTCCTCTGAATGTCAATTTTGTTCGAAGTTTTACGGTAAATTTCACAAAATTTGTGGTTGAGTTGTCCGAGAAGTCCCCTTGTAGAAGGGAGGTACGAAAAGAAGTTAGCGGCGAGAGGCTAAAATGGTAGAATATGCTTGCTGTTGGTCCAAACATGGCGAAAAGTTTAAGCGAAATTTGAGTAGCGTTGCTGAGAAGCTACAGTACAAATTTGGCCTTCGAAAATTTTGCAGATAACTAAGGCTTTCATAGTGAAATGTGGCGGATGCGTCTTTACGAGAGCTTGATATTTTGGCTCTGAACCACGTGTATATCGGAGTTGCCTATGTCGGCGGCGAGTAGGACTGTTTTCTTGATCGCAATTTTCCTTGCTCTGTTGGGCCTCGTCGTAGCCATCATAATTGGCCGGTCTGAATCTGAGGACAGACCGACAGCCCCCAGTTATGTGCGACCGGACGTGCTGATTGAGTATCCAAGTAGTTGGCCTATGTTCCGGGGCGGACAGAGACTTTTGGGTAGAGCATCAGGGGCTCTGCCTGATTCAATGTCACTTACTTGGAAATTCAAAACCGATGGCCAAGTCAAATCATCGCCCGCAATTGAAGACGGTCTTGTTTTCGTAGGCTCATCAGACGCCAATGTTTATGCGATTGACTTGGAAAACGGACAGCAGGTGTGGGAGTACCGAACGCAAGATGCCGTTGAGGCGACACCTTGTGTAATTGGTGGCTCAGTCTTCGTGGGGTCATCGGACAACTTCTTGTATGCGCTGGATGATAAAAATGGCTCGCTTAGGTGGAAATACGAAACAGAGGGACAGATTCTTGGTGCTGCCAATTGGACGCATTCACCGGATAACAAGCGGATGTGGATACTCGTGGGCAGCTACGATAACAAACTGTACTGCGTGGATTCGGCAAATGGTGAACTTGTGTGGACGTATGAGACGGCCAGCTACATAAATGGTTCGCCCGCGGTGGACGAGGGCAAGACCGTTTTTGGTGGCTGTGATGCGGTGATTCATGTTGTATCTGTGGTTGACGGTAGTAATGTCGCGCAAATTGATGCCGGCGCATACATTGCTGCTTCTGCGGCACTCCTGAAGGAGCAGGCGTATGTTGGCAATTACGATAACGCTTTCATCAGGGCTGACGTTACGGTTGGCAAAATCATGTGGCAATATACTGAAGGGGACTGCCCATTTTTTTCTTCGCCGGCAGTCGGTGAGAGTGTGGTTGTATTTGGGGGACGGGATAAACGAGTGCATTGTGTCGATCGTGATAAGGGAACGGCCGTTTGGACGTTTCCAACACTGGGTGAAGTCGATAGTTCACCCGTTATCTGTGGAGATAAGGTCATTGTTGGCTCAGAGGATGGGCGACTTTATATGATAAGGCTTTCGGACGGCAGCGAAGTATGGTCGTATGAGATTGGCCAACCTATTGCTTCCTCGCCGGCTGTCGCTAACGGGATGGTCGTTGTAGGCGGCGATGACGGCTACGTATATGCATTTAGCGGCAAGCAGCGCGAATCGGGTGCAGACTTATGAGAATTGTTCAGATTACACCGGGCACAGGGGACAACTTCTATTGTGAAAACTGCGTCCGCGATATCGCGTTGGCTGCAGCGCTGCGCAAGCTGGGCCACGATGCCTTAATGGTTCCCCTGTATTTGCCGGTGCAGCGTGACGGAAGGGAGGCGGTCGTTACCGCGCCAATTTTCTTCGGCGGTGTAAATGTGTACCTTCAACAGAAATCGGCGTTTTTCCGAAAGACGCCTCGTTGGCTCGATGGTTTGTTTGACTCGCCGAGACTTTTAGGATGGATCAGCCGCAAAGCGGGCATGACAAGTGCCAAAAATTTGGGAGAGATGACAGTATCGATGTTGCGGGGTGTGCAAGGCCAGCAGGTAAAGGAGTTGCACAGGCTCGTCGAATGGCTGGATGCACGAGATAACCGGCCTGATGTTGTGTGCCTGTCTAATATTTTGCTCGTGGGACTGGCGAGTCATATCAAGGAAAAGCTGAAAGTGCCGGTGGCCTGTCTGCTTCAAGACGAAGACGGATTTCTGGATGGATTGAATTCACCGTATTCGAAACAGGCCTGGCAGATAGTCACTCAACGGGCAGGTGACATAGATGCGTTTATTGCTGTGAGCAAGTATTTTGCCGATGTTATGCGAGCCAGGCTGAGAGTTAGTGCGGATAGAATGCACGTTGTGTACCCAGGTATTCCACTCGCGGGGTATGAGCCGCGAGAGGCTGCTCCCGAAACACCTGCCATTGGCTACCTTTCGCGAATGTGTTACGATAGAGGACTGGACACATTGGTTGACGCTTTTGTAATACTCAAGAAAAATGAAAAACTGACAAATGTCAAACTTAGAATAGGAGGCGGTGAAACCGGCAACGATGAACCATTTATGAATGGTATCCGAAAACGGCTTGTGTCTTGTGGGCTTATGGATGATGTGGAATTTTTGCCGGATTTCGACCGCGATAGCAAGCTTGCCTTTTTCCAGACACTTTCATTGCTGTCGGTGCCGGAGAAGCAGCCTGTTGCCTATGGGATATACGTGCTTGAGGCCTTGGCGGCCGGCGTGCCTGTGGTTGAGCCGGCAACCGGTGCCTTTGGCGAGCTGTTGGAAATGACTGGCGGCGGCGTGCTGTTTGAGCCGAATAGTGCCGTAGCGCTGGCCGCCGCGATAGAGCCGCTATTGCTTGACCCTGCTTATGCACAGGAGCTTGGCAAGAAGGGCAGAAAAGCAGTCTTTGAAAAATTCGATGTTGAGCAAACTGCTCGGGAACTGGTGCGTATATATGAAGGAATCACACAATAGTCTCTTTCAGGGTCATTATGCTTGAACTTGTCAATGTGGCAAAAAGCTATGAGTCACCGGGGACTGGCGAAAGTCTTTATGTTCTAAAAGACATAACGCTGAAGCTTGACAAGGGTGAGTCACTTGTGATAGTTGGGCCTTCAGGTAGCGGAAAGAGCACACTGCTCAATATCATTGGCACTCTGGACCAGCCCACGAGCGGCCAGGTGTTATTTGACGGCAGGGACCTGGCTAAGCTGGACGAGATTGAACTTGCAGGAATTCGAAATTTAGAAATCGGTTTCGTCTTTCAGTTGCATCATCTTTTGCCCCAGTGCACCGTGCTGGAGAACGTCTTGGTACCGACCCTTGTGGACAAAAGTCGTGTTTCAAAACATAAGGCCCAGCAAAGGGCTGCGGATTTATTGGAGCGTGTGGGTCTTGAGGAGCACCTGTTGCATCGGCCCGGCGAACTCTCGGGTGGGCAGCGGCAGCGCGTTGCCGTCGTGAGGGCCTTGATTAACAGGCCCAGGCTTTTGCTTGCAGACGAACCGACTGGGTCGCTGGACGAAGAGGCTTCGCTAAATGTTGCCGAACTGCTGGCTGAGTTGAACTGTAGCGAGGGTGTCACGTTGATCGTAGTGACACATTCGCTAAAGCTTGCGGAGCGCATAGGGCAGGTTATGGAATTAAGCGGCGGCATACTTAAGGATAGGAGCCGGGGATGAGCCTGTGGAGACTCATAAAGAGGAGCCTTGGCTTCTATTGGAGGACGAACCTGGCCGTTCTTCTGGCCACCACGGTAACCACCGCTGTCTTGGTGGGCGCCCTGGTCGTAGGCGATTCGGTGCGTCATAGCCTCAAGATGATGGTGACAGCTCGATTGGGCACCACGCAATTGGCACTCATACCACAGAACAGGTTCTTCAGGGCCAAATTGGCAGATGAATTAGCAGCGGACTTGGACACGACGGTGGCGGCTGTGCTTCAGTTGCGGGGGTTGATTGCCAATAGCGATGGTACGAAGCGAGCAAACAGAATTGAAGTGCTCGGAGTTGACGAGCGTTTTTTCAAAGTCGGTGGAGGGCGAAATCCATTCAGCCGAGATTGGAGCGAGGGAATTGTGCTAAACGAGCCGCTGGCAGTGCGGCTCGGCGTTGAGGCAGGTGACGAAGTGGTGCTGCGGGTCGAAAAACCAGGTCTTATGCCGCGCGATGTACCACTCGTTCCGGATTCCGATTTGTCGATTGCCTTTCGACTTGCCGTAAGGGCAGTCGCTGGTCAGTCCGACTTCGGTCGTTTCAATTTGCAGGCCAACCATGTTGCGCCATTGAATGCTTTTGTGCCGGTGCAATGGCTGCAAGAAAAACTCGGGCGAGCCGGACTGGCGAATATGCTTTTGGTTGCTGCAAGTCCGAGAGCTCCTATAACCGTCCAGAGGGCGAATGAGACTATCAGAAAATGTTGGCAGCTTGCTGATGCTGGCCTTGAACTTCGTGAGCTTGAGCATTCCGGCACGCTTGAGATACGCAGCCGGAGAATATTCATTGAGGACTCGGTGGAGTGGCCTGCGATGCGTGCAGGTGATGGAACCGTTGGGGTCTTGACCTACTTCATAAACGAATTCCGTTTGGGTGACAGGACCACGCCATATTCGATGGTGACAGCCGTACAGCAAAACCACCGCACCGGTGAGCTGATTCCTGTAGACATGCAGGACGACGAAATCCTGATCAACCAGTGGCTTTCTGAGGACCTTGGAGCGAAAGTGGGAGACGTGATTGAGCTTGCTTACTTTGTCCTCGGGCCGATGAAGGAACTCCAGCAGGTCAAAAGTAGTTTCCGCGTTCGTGCAATATTGCCAATGGAGGGTCCGGCAGTGGACCCTGAATTTATGCCGGATTTTCCGGGCTTGGCGGGTGTCGATAATTGCAGGGATTGGGAGCCAGGTATTCCGATTGACCTTGATAAGATACGCAAGCGCGATGAAGACTATTGGGACAGGTACCGGGGCACGCCAAAGGCCTTTGTTACGCTTAAGGCCGGCCAGGCGATGTGGGCAAATCGATACGGAAAGCTGACTGCGGTGCGCTATCTGAACAGTAGAACGTCCAAGCACGCAATAGCTCCCAGATTGTTGGATGCGGTCAATCCGGCTTCGGTGGGATTGTACTTCCAATCTGTGCGTGATCGCGGCCTGAAGGCGGGCGCCGAAGCTACCGATTTTGGCCAGCTCTTCCTTGGCCTTAGTATGTTTCTTGGCATAGCAGCTCTAATATTGATGGGGCTGGTTTTTGTCTTTGGTGTTGAGAACCGCAGCGAGCAGGTTGGGATGCTAATAGCGGTGGGGTTTGCGCCCAAGCTGGTTAAGCGATTGCTGTTTGTTGAAGGCGGAATACTGGCGGCACTCGGCGCGATTGCAGGGACAGTGGCCGGGCTGCTCTACACTAAGGCTATGATCTATGGGTTGGCGACGGTATGGCACGCAGCGGTGGGCGGTTCCACGATATATTTCTACGCACAACCTTTCACACTGGCCAAGGGTGCAATTGGTGCAGTAGCCGTTTCTTTGATTGCCGTATGGTTAACTCTGCGCAGGCAGGTGACCCGACCAGCTCGCGAGCTTCTTGCCGGCAATTTGGAATGGCAATTTCTCGCGGGCAAACCGGCCTCGAAGGGAAGAATTGGACTCGCAGTAGCAGCAGTTGCGGCTGTTGGAGCAGTAGCGCTGCTTGCAGTTCTGGGGGCCGGTGACAGCAGTTCTGTCGCTGCCGCATTCTTCGGAGCCGGGGCCTTGCTCTTGATTGCTGGACTTGGATTGAGTCACGCACTCTTAAGGATTGCAGCGAGCCGTGGGAACAGACCTTTGGTATCCGTGGCTCGTCTGGGATTGCGCAATTCGACAAGAAGGGCTGGGCGGAGCCTGGCCGTCGTGGGGTTGCTGGCCTGTGGGGTTTTTCTTGTGATCGCAGTGGGCGCAAACAAACGCGACCCATTGGCCCAGGCCCATAGGCCGGACTCAGGCACAGGAGGATTTGCACTGTTTGGCGAGTCAGCTATAGGTATTCTGCAGGATTTGAATAGTGATTCAGGACGTAAATGGTTGGGGCTGGATGATGGCAGTCTCGAAGGTGTGGAGATAGTCCAGTTACGTGTGCACGACGGGGACGATGCCAGCTGTCTTAATTTGAATAGGGCGCAGAGGCCGCGTTTGCTGGGTGTGAACCCCAGACTACTGCAGGAACGTGGTGCTTTTCGTTTCGTCGATGTGATTGAGACAGCTCGGCGGGACGAGGCCTGGGACCTGCTTGACGATGGCCGAGGCGGCTACATGGTGCCGGCGGTGGGTGACTATGCAACGATCATCTGGGCACTTGACAAATCCGTTGGAGATGAGGTTGAGTATACGGATGAGAAGGGCCAAGGGTTTCGGCTGCGACTGGTTGGAATGCTCAAGAATTCAATCTTGCAGGGAAGCTTAATCATTTCTGAGAATGAGTTCATCAGGCATTTTCCATCGGAGGATGGGTATAGAGCATTCCTTGTCCATGCTCCAGAGGGCAGGGCTGAAGTCGTCGCCGCAAGACTCTCGGCCGCGTTTAGGGACTTCGGCTTGACACTTACGCCGGTGAAGCAACGGTTAGCTGCGTTCAGTGAAGTTGAAAACACATATCTGTCAATATTTAGGGTACTGGGAGGCTTGGGCCTTATCCTCGGCAGCATTGGGCTTGGGCTGGTAGTACTTCGCAATATTCTTGAGAGGCGGGGTGAGCTCGCAATGTTGCGGGCCGTGGGATTCGACAAAACCGACCTTAAGTGGATGTTATTCTGTGAGCATTGGGGACTTATGCTATGTGGCTTGGCATGTGGTGTCGTTGCGGCTTTGGTGGCAGTTGTACCAGTCTTGAAATCGCCCGGCGCCCAGGTTCCCTATCTATCGCTGGCGCTGACAGTTGCTGGCATCGGAGTTAGTGGCGCAGTATGGATTCGACTGGCAACGGGATTTGCCCTTAGTGGAGACTTGTTGGAAGCCCTAAGAACTGAATAGATTTAAAGCCCATTCATGAGGACTGTATGAGGCAATCTTCTATTGCAGGAATGATACCGGTTGCGCTGGTCGTCGCGGGGTGCTTACTTTTATATGTGTGGCTAAGCGCTGACGCGGCGATGGATCTGACAGAACGTCTGCCGATCCCTGGCAATGCGCCGCAGGCGCTTCTGGATGAGACGGATGGCATGGAGGTGCGGGGCGAGTTACTTGTGTTTGATGGTGTGCCGGCTGATTTGCCCGGTGCCTGGCCAAGATTCCGAGGTGCGAACTTTGACGCGATAAGCGCGGAAGATGTTGCCCTTGACAGGAGCTGGTCCACAGAGGGGCCCAGGGTCCTCTGGTCTATTGACGTCGGAGAAGGTTACGCTGGGGCGGCCATCTTGGCCGGGCGAGTGTACATCTTGGATTATGACCACGAACAGCAGGCCGATGTAATTCGATGCTTGTCGCTTGAGGACGGCAAAGATATCTGGCGATATTCTTATCCTGTTAAGGTCAAACGCTTGCACGGAATGAGCCGAACAGTGCCGGCAGTGACAGAAAATTATATCGTGACATTAGGGCCCAAATGCCACGTTACATGCCTGGATTCTGTGACTGGTGAGTTTCGCTGGATGCTGAATCTGGTAAAGGAGTTTAACAGCATAGTGCCGGACTGGTATGCTGGACAATGTCCCCTCATTGACCAGGCCAAGGCGATAATTGCTGTCGGCGGCGATTCACTAATGATAGCGGTGGACTGCGAGACGGGCGAAATTATATGGCAAAGTCCCAATCCCCATGGTTGGGTCATGACCCATTCTTCCATAATGCCGACCGAATTTGCAGGTGTGCATATGTATGTTTACTGCGCCAGCGGAGGAGTAGTAGGTATTTCAACAGAGGACGGAAGCGTTCTGTGGGAGAACACCGAGTGGACGATTCGTGTAGCGAATGTTCCTTCGCCGGTGATGGTGGGTGAGGGGCTTATCTTTCTTTCAGGTGGGTACAATGCCGGAAGCATTATGCTGCAACTAACCGAAGAAGACGGCACGATAAGCGCACAGCCGGTTTTTAGGCTCGAGCCGGAGGTATTTGGTGCAGAGCAACAGACACCCATCTTTTATGATGGCTATATCTATGGAATACGGCCGGATAAACAGTTGACGTGTCTTGACTTGAATGGACAAGTTGTGTGGACCAGCCCAAGTACTCACCTGTTTGGACCGCGTGGACTTGGCCCATATATTATCGCCGATGGGCTAATATATATTATGAATGACTCCGGACTGCTGACTGTGGCAGAAGCCACCCCTACTGGATACGTGCAGCTTGCCGAAGCAAAGGTGCTGGAAGGGCCGGAGTCATGGGGTCCCATGGCTGTGGCGTCAGGAAGGCTGATTCTGCGTGACATGAACCGGATGATATGCCTTGATATTGCGGAGCGGTAGAGCGTCAGGTTGAGCATGAAGCTTTCGTTTGTTATAATGAATTCTTGAGAAATTTGACCAGAGAAATGAGCAGGGTTTATGGTGGATAAGCGGTTAGCAACGGCGAATTTCAAGATATTCATAGTGGTGTTGGTTTGCGCCACTATTATTGTTGCCATTTTTGCTCTGGCGCGTCTTGATACGACTGGTGAAAGAGGTAGTGGTCTCGGCAAGGCCTACGACTACGATATTGATGAGCTGGCGAAAACCGACCCGAACCTGATTCTGTATGAGCAGACGACTCAACCGATCAGTACCCGGTTTGTCCATTCTCGCGCCATTGTTGTCGATTCTGAAGGGGCCATCTGTGTAGCAGGCGACGAGGCGGTTAGGGTGCTTGCCGAAACTGGCAATTTGCTCAACGAAATAAGGATTGATGGCGCACCAACGTGTCTGGCTGTAGCTAATGACGGCAAGTTTTATGTTGGCGTCGAAGACCATGTTGAAGTCTATGATGGGCAAGGAAAGAGGCTGGCAAGCTGGCAACGTCCGGGTGACGATGCAGTTTTGACGAGTATAGCTATTTGGAAAGATGACGTTTTTGTTGCGGATGCGGGTAATCGGGTCGTCCTGCATTACGACGCGGCTGGCAACCTGATCAACCGGATTGGCGAGAAGGACCAGGATAGGAACGTTCCAGGTTTTGTAATACCGAGTCCCTATTTTGACCTTGCAGTTGGGCGTGACGGACTTTTGCGGGTGGTAAATCCTGGACGGCACCGGATCGAAGCGTATACGTTTGAGGGCGACCTTGAGTTCTGGTGGGGGGAGTTTTCAGCAGGTGTTGAAGGTTTCTGCGGCTGCTGCAACCCGGTGAATTTTGCCATACTTGCTGACGACAGTTTTGTTACGTGCGAGAAGGGCCTGGTACGAGTGAAGATTTGCGACCCCGACGGCAATTTCGTTGGTGTTGTGGCGGGGCCGGAGCAATTGGTCGAAGGTGGTGGCTCGCGTGTCTCTGAATTCGGCGTGGTGGGCCAAACTGGAGCGTTTGATGTGGCAGTCGACACCCAGGGCCGGATTTTCGTGCTGGATACGATTAAGAACATTGTGAGGATATTTACCAAGATTAAAGCAGGATAATGGGCAGATATTTCAGACAAGTTCAAAGTCGGCGACAACTGCTTGTGGGAGCTTTGCGGTATGTGACTCTGGGGCTTTTGACAACAGTTACTGGCTCTACTATTGCCAAGAGACAGCGATTGGTGCGGGAGGGTAAATGTGTTAACGGTGGAATTTGCTGTGGTTGTGAAGTTTTCGAAAAGTGTGGTTTGCCTCAAGCCTTGTCAGCAAAAGAAGCCTTAGCAGGGAATAGATGATGGCACAGGACAAAAAAGATATTAATAGACGGCATTTCTTGAGAGACAGCCTTTGGGGTGCGTGTTTAGCCGGTCTTGGCGGTACTGCTGGTCTTCTGGCCGGCAGAGGCAGGAAGCAGCATACAGTCTGGCAGATTGATCCATACACGTGCGTTGCATGCGGCAATTGTGCGACGTATTGCGTATTGGAAGAGTCAGCCGTCAAATGTGTGCACGCATACGCGGTGTGTGGGTATTGCAGGATTTGCTTCGGCTTCTTTGGGCCTGAGCCTTCTGATATCAATGAGGGGGCGGAAAATCAAGTTTGTCCAACAGGGGCGATAAAACGGACCTTTGTGGAGGACCCCTATTACGAATACACGATCGACGAGTCTCTGTGTAACGGTTGCGGCAAATGCATCAAAGGGTGTAATGCTTTTGGCAATGGGTCACTATTCCTTCAGGTACGCCACGATCGTTGTTTGAATTGTAATGAGTGCTCCATTGCCGCAGCCTGTCCTTCGGGGGCATATAAGCGGGTTCCTGCAGACAAGCCTTACCTGCTTAAGAGGGTGGACCGCGCTTAATGATACGTCTCGGTTATATCATAATCAGCACAGTTGTCCTGCTGAGTACATATAGCGGTGCATCAGGTGCTGAACGGTTCCCGCCGCCTGATTTTGAAAGCGGCTATACGATCCCAAGTCCCACCGTGCCCAATCCTCGACAGAGCCCGTATGAATATGTTGATTGTGTCGTGCTGTTGGCAGCGCTGGCTGCGTCTTCATATTTGGTTTTGAAGAAGCGCAGCCGGAGGGCAATATTCATCTTGATGGTGTTCTCGCTGATTTATTTTGGCTTCTGGCGAAGAGGTTGTGTTTGTTCGATAGGGGCGATTCAGAACGTCACTTTGTCGCTCTTTGATAGTGACTATACTGTTCCGATTGTGGTTGTGGCCTTTTTTGTGTTACCGCTGGCATCTACGCTGTTCTTTGGCAGGACGTTCTGTGCGGCTGTCTGCCCTTTGGGAGCCGTGCAGGATTTGGTGACTCTATGGCCGGTGTCGGTACCGAATTGGCTCGAGCGCGGGCTGCGGTTATTTGCGTATGTCTACTTGGCGGCAGCCGTCTTGTTTGCAGCAACCGGCAGTGCTTTTGTGATATGTAGGTATGACCCGTTTGTTTCATTCTTCCGGTTGAGCGGGAATTTTAACATTCTTGTGCTTGGAGGATGTTTCTTGATAGTAGGCATGTTTGTTGGACGCCCCTATTGCAGATTCTTTTGTCCCTATGGTGTAATCCTGCGGCAGCTTTCACGTATCTCAAAATGGAGGGTGACCATCACGCCCGACCAGTGCGTTCAGTGCAGGCTATGTGAAGATTCGTGTCCTTTCGATGCCATCAGAGAGCCGGCAGCTGATTGGTCAGCGCCCGAGCATGACAAAGCCAAAAAGAGACTGGCACTTCTACTCATTCTTTTGCCGCTGTTGGCTTTGTCTGGTGGATGGGCTGGGTCCAGACTCAAAAAGGTGACGTCTCGTGTGCATGCAACGGTCAGACTGGCTGAGCGCATATACTTGGAGGATACCGGCAAGGTGGAAGGGACTACGGATGCAAGTTCAGCCTTTAGAGCGACGGGCAAAGAAACCGAAGAGCTTTACGCGGAGGCTTCGAGCATTCAGGATAGGTTTGGGCTGGGAGGCTGGCTTTTCGGAGGATTTGTGGGGTTGATGACTGCCCTTAAACTCATCCGCGTTTCTGTCAGCCGACAAAGGCCGGATTATGAGGCCGATAGGGCGAGCTGCGTAGCATGCGGCCGATGTTTTGAGTATTGTCCCAAGGAGCACGCCAGAGTAGAAAAAACAAGAGAGGTAATTGGAAAAACCTGATGAAGAGCGATGCAGATAACAAGGCCCAGAACGTCGAAGTGACAAGTCCCTGGTATAACAGCGCAGTCGCCACAGCCGTTATTGCAGCAGTGTTCTCTGTTATTATCCTGACATTTGTTGTCCTCAATTATGTTCAGACCAGCGTCGTCCTGCCCAAGCAGGAAGAGCAGCTGGAGGCTTTGAAGGTAGAAATTCGCAGCCAGCCGGATAATGAACAGCTTCTGTCTCGTATTCGCCAATTTGACTTGGCGATTAGGCGGACGAGAATTCGCAGACGCGATTTGGCTCGCAAAGGTAGTTTCTTGCTGCTCGGCAGTGTCATCGTGTTGTTGATCGGGGCGAAATGGGCAAGCGCTCTGATAAAGAAGTTGCCGGCACCAAAATCGCAGCCGGGGAACCGAGACGAACAAGTGAAAGGCGCGACACGGGCCCGATGGGCCATAACTGCTGTCTCGGTCGTGCTCGTGACACTAATCTTGTTTCTTGTCATGAGCCCGCAAGTTGATTTTGGGGGCGCCGGCGCACAAGTTACCTCCTATCCCTCGATGGAGGAGATAGCGAAGAATTGGCCTCGCTTTCGAGGGCCAGGCGGGCTTGGAATAAGCCCGTATACAAATGTGCCCACCAAGTGGGACGGCAAGACCGGTGAAGGAATTCTGTGGAAGAGTGAGGTGCCGCTGCCGGGACATAATTCACCGGTTGTCTGGGAAAACCGTGTCTTCTGTTCAGGGGCTGACCCGAATATGCGCCAAGTGTACTGCTTTGATGCGATTTCGGGAGCGCTGTTGTGGCGAGTTGATGTGCCGACCTTACCGCAAGGCAGTGTCGGGCCCATAGAATTGGGGGAGGACGTTAGCTACGCTGCACCTACAGTCGTGACAGATGGCCGGTATGTTTGTGCCATTTTTCCAACCGGCGATGTTGGCTGCTTCGGTTTTGACGGGAAGAGAATCTGGGTCAGAAGTCTGGGTATGCCCGATAATGCGTACGGGTATGCATCTTCACTTGGGATGTATCGAAATCTCCTTTTGATTCAATACGACCAGGGAGCTGAGGATGACGAAAAGTCGAAGCTGATAGCTTTGAATACTCTCTCCGGCGATACCGTTTGGCAAACAAAGAGGCCGGTCGGCAATTCCTGGACTTCGCCAATAGTAGCTAAGATTGGTGGTCAATACCAAGTAATAACCTGCGGTGCCCCTTGGGTAATAGCCTATGATCCGACTGATGGTGAGGAGATTTGGCGGGCCGAATGCATGGCTGGTGAGCTTGCGCCGTCACCAATTTATGCTGGCGGCAAGGTATTTGTCATAGAACCCTACACCAAGCTTGTTGCCATACGGCCTGATGGTCGTGGTGATGTCACTAAGACACATATTGCATGGAGCGTGGAAGAGGGCGGTCCGGATATCTGTAGTCCCGTCAGCAACGGGGAATTGATATTCTTGCTGGAAACCGGAGGGTTTCTAACGTGTCGTAACGTCGCAGATGGCGCAAAGCTTTGGGAGCACGATTTGATGGCTGATTTCCTGGCGTCCCCAAGTCTTGTTGGTGACAGGTTATATCTGCTGAGCCAAGAGGGTGTTATGTTTATCGTCGAGGTTGGGACCGAATGTAAAGAGCTGGCCAGATGTGAACTCGGTGAGCAATGTAATGCGTCACCTGCTTTTGCAGATGGCCGCATCTATGTCAGAGGGCTGACAAACCTGTACTGTATAGCAAGAAAAGATTGATGGATGAGTTAGATTTGACATTTGTGGATCAGGCTGTCGAGAAGATCGGCACCGGCCGAGAAAAAGTACTGCAGATCTTGCAGGCTATCCAGGTCCACTTTGGCTATTTGCCCAAGGAGGCTCTGGAGTTGGTTTGCGAGTCGACGGAGATTACCCCGGCATCGATCGTGGGTGTTTCCACTTTTTATAGCCAGTTTAGACATCGTCCCGCTGGCCGCCATACAATTCGAGTTTGCATCGGGACTGCTTGTCATGTCAAGGGTGGCGAGCAGATTTATGATGCCTTTAAGCGGTGCCTCGGCATCCCGGATGGAGAGGACACGGACGCGCAGAAGATGTTTACCGTTGAGAAAGTAGCGTGTATAGGATGCTGTATGCTCGCCCCTGCAATACAGATTCTCTCCCCTGCAATACAGATTGACAGTATCACATACGGCCACCTGACCGGTGACCGGGTGCCGGTAGTGCTGAGGGATTTTCTTGAACAGCAAAAGGCCAGCGCCCGATCCGCCAGCGGCGGAGCCAAACCAAGCTTTGCAAGAGATGCAGAGCACGTTGGTGAAATCCGTATATGTCTCGATTCAAGTTGCGTTGCCGCTGGCAGTGACAAGGTATATGAGGCATTAAGGAAGGCTGTTGAGCAAACAGGTGCAAAGGCTGTGGTCAAAAGTGTGGGTTGTTCGGGAATGTCCTACTTAGCACCACTTGTGGAAGTAGTCTTGGCTGACGGGACCTCGTTTCGCTATGCGAAGATCCAGCCTGCCGATGCCAGAGCTATCGTGCTAAGGCATTTTAAGACAAAACGAATTGGGCGAAAAATCCAGAATATTGTTTTCACAATGCTGGATAAGCTCCTTACCGACAGGGCCTGGGAGCCTGTGACACGTTATTCGGTAGATGTGCGAGATCGACACGTGGCAAACTATCTGGACAAACAGGTACATATTGCGACCGAGCACTGTGGTTACGTTGACCCGGTTGATCTTGATGAATATGTTCAGAACGATGGATTCAAGGCACTGCAAAAGTGTTTGACTGAGCTGAGTTCTGAAGATGTTATCGCGGAGATTGAGCGCGGTGGTCTTCGGGGCAGAGGAGGCGCGGGTTTTCCGACATATCTAAAATGGTCTGCTGTACGTGACAGCAAGTCGAAAAAGAAATATGTGCTCTGCAATGGTGACGAGGGTGACCCCGGCGCCTTTATGGATCGAATGCTGATGGAGTCTTTTCCATACCGCATTATCGAAGGTATGACGATAGCGGCATATTCGGTTGGGGCCGATGAGGGTTATCTTTACATTCGTGCAGAGTATCCGCTTGCAATCAAACGGATGACCCGGGCGATACAGGCTTGCCAACAACGTGGTTTTCTTGGTGACAGTATAATGTCCGGTACTCGCTTTGGGGGAACACAAAGCGGATTTTCGCTGCATTTGCAGATTGTAGCCGGTGCCGGTGCATTTGTGTGCGGTGAAGAGACTGCGCTTATAGCGAGTATCGAGGGCCGCAGGGGTATGCCGAGGCTCCGGCCGCCATACCCGGCGGAAAGCGGGCTTTGGGGCCAGCCGACACTTATTGGCAACGTTGAGACCTATGCAGTTGTGCCGTGGATTTTGCGAAATGGCTCTGGAGCATTTGCCGAGCTTGGCACACCCAGCAGCAGAGGGACAAAGGTTTTTGCGCTTGCAGGAAAGATAGCTCGTGGAGGTCTGATTGAAGTGCCGATGGGTATTTCCACCCGCGAGATTATTGAAGATATTGGCGGTGGGATTGCGGACGGATTGGCGCTGAAGGCAATTCAGGTGGGGGGACCGTCAGGAGGATGTATGCCCGTGGACCTGGCACATATTCCCGTTGACTATGAAACGCTCAACGGCGTCGGGGCAATGATGGGCTCCGGCGGCATGGTGGTGCTGGATGAATCCGACTGTATGGTTGACATCGCGCGGTATTTTTTGGAGTTCACCCAGAATCAGTCTTGCGGCAAGTGTACTTTCTGCAGAATAGGCACGCGGCGGATGCTTGATACCCTCGAACGGCTGTGCGCCGGGCAGGGAAAAAGCGGCGATATCGAGGAGCTGGAACATTTGGCCGAAATGGTCAAGAAGGCAAGCCTCTGTGGACTCGGCAAAACGGCGCCGAATCCCGTTCTTTCCACCATCAAGTACTTTCGGGACGAGTACGAGGCTCATCTTGAGCGGCGCTGTCCCGCTGGCAAATGCAAGGCCCTAATCACGTATTCCGTGACGGATGATTGCATAGGTTGCACTCTTTGCGCCCAAAATTGTCCTGCTGATGCCATTGAAATGAAGCCATATCAGAAGCATGAAATAGACGCTGAGAAGTGTATTCGCTGCGGGACGTGCAAGAGCGTGTGTCCTTCAGATGCCATTAAGATTGAGTGATTGATGCCCAAACTCACCATAGACGAGCGTGAAGTGGTAGTCCATAACGGTGCCACCATTCTTGATGCTGCCGAGAAGCTGGGCATTGAAATTCCTACGATGTGCTTTCTGACTGGCCATGAAGCCACGACCAGTTGCATGGTATGCGTGGTCAAAGTCCGGGATTCGGATAATCTGGTGCCGGCTTGCGGGACTATTGCCGAGGATGGCATGCGTGTTCAAAGCAACTCTGAGGAGGTCCATCAGGCCAGAAAGGCGGCTTTGGAATTGCTGTTGAGTGACCATGTGGGCGATTGCATGGGGCCCTGTCAAGTCGCTTGTCCTGCCCACATGAATATCCCGTTGATGATTCGCCAAATCTCAGCGGGTAAGCTCCGTGACGCAATCGCTACCGTAAAGAGAGATATTGCCTTGCCTGCTGTTCTTGGACGAATATGTCCGAAGCCCTGTGAACGAGTGTGCAGACGAGCGGTATTTGATGAGGCTGTTTCGATTTGTCTTCTGAAACGGTACGTGGCGAACGTCGATTTAGAGTCGGCAGACCCACACTTGCCGGTCTGTAAGCCTGCGCGCGGCAAACAGGTCGCTATTGTCGGAGCTGGGCCAACAGGATTGGCTGCTGCTTATTATCTACAGCAGGAAGGGTATGATTGCACAGTCTTTGATGAGCATGAAGAGCCTGGCGGTATGCTGCGCTATGCGGTCTCACAGCAGCAGCTTCCAAGGGACGTGCTGGAGAAGGAAATCGCCTTGATTAAAAAGCTGGGCGTGAAATTCCAGGGCTTAACGCGTATAGGGACTGCTTTGTCCATGGATGTTCTACGTCGTGACTTTGACGCAGTGTTCGTGGCTATTGGCCAGTTAAAGCCTGATGATGCTGGTCGCATCGGGCTTGAGACAAACCAGAATGGCATCGCGATAAATGCCAAAACGTATGAGGCAAGTTTGCCAGGTGTATTTGCGGGCGGAGATGCTGTTCGCAACCCCCGCCGTTTTGATTTGCCTGCTGCCGCGTCTTGCGGCGCGAGGCGCAGCGGCAAGCAAGAGCGAAGCAGCGGGGGCGCGGTGCGGGCGGTGGCGGACGGCAAAGAGGCGGCGGTGTCTATAAGTCAGTATTTATCCGGCCAGACTGTAACAGGTCTGACAAAGCCATTTAACACTCGAGTTGGCAAACTCAAAGACGGCGAGATAGAAAGATTTGTGGCGCGCGTTAGTCAGGCCCCAAGGGTGACACCGTCACAAAAAGACTGCGGGTTCACCGATGCACAGGCTTGCGAAGAGGCAGCTCGTTGTTTGTGTTGCGATTGCCGAAAGGCCGAAAACTGCAAGCTGAGACGGTATGCTCAAGAGTACGGGGCGAGACCAGGCCGATATAAGGGCGAGCGGCGTGTTTTCGTTCAGCATCTTCAGCACCCTGACGTAGTCTATGAGCCTGGCAAGTGTATAGACTGTGGCCTCTGCATAAAGATTGCTGCTGGGGCCGGTGAGGAACTCGGCTTGACTTTTGTAGGTCGTGGCTTCGATGTTCGCGTGGCCGTGCCATTTGACCGTTCGATGGCTGAAGCTCTGAGTCACGCCGCCAACCAATGCGTCGCCGCCTGCCCGACTGGGGCGCTGGCATTTAAGGACAGGAGTCAGATAGAGGACAGGTGATTAGCTTAGTGATTGTTGGCTAAATAGTTGCCCTGGCTATCTTCTGTTGACGATTTACCTGCTATAACCTACGAGGGATCTTGAGAGAAGATAACGTGAAGTTGCTTGTATTAACCTGCCGATTGTGTAAAATTGTAGCACGTTAGTACCATAGCGTATGGCCGCGATTTCATTTTGAGAAATTCCGGCTGAGCTATGTGGCGGCGCCCGGCGCGGTAGGCCGGACAGTCCTGGATTTATGTAGAATTCGAAGGAGACTACACCATGCAAAGACGAAAAAACGTAACGCGTCGTCAGTTCATAAAGGGGGCGATTGGCACAACGGCGGCTTTTACGATCGTGCCCAGGCATGTCCTTGGTGGCCCAGGCCAAACGCCGCCCAGCGAAACCTTTGGCGGGGCCCTGATCGGCTGCGGAGGCCGCGGCAACGGGACGTTCAACGCCATGGGCCTCGAAGCTGAAAAGCTCGCTATATGCGACGTCAAATTTGTTGGCCGAACCGACAACAAGATGGTCTACAGCGACTTTCGAAAGGTCCTGGAGCGCAAGGATATAGATGTGGTGGCAATCGCAACCCCGCCTCACTGGCACGCCCTAATATCGATCGCCGCTATGGAGGCCGGCAAGGATGTCCTCTGTGAAAAGCCGATGACACGCTTTATCGCGGAAGGCAGGGCGGTAGCGGATGCTGAAAAGCGCTACAACCGCATCTTCCAGGTCGGCACGTTTGGCCGATTTGGCGCCAGCGGGAACGAGGGTAACGTCCAGACCCACAAGATTATCAAGAGCGGCCTGTTGAAAGAGTGCAAGGTCGTCTACATCAAGCGAGGTGGCTTCAAGGTCAAGGAGTGGAGTGGGATGGTCAATGCGACACCGCAGCCCGTCCCAAAAAGTCTGGACTGGGATATGTATGTTGGACCGTCCCCCATGAAGCCCTATCATAGACACCGAACAGGCGGTACACATCGTGGCTACTGGGATTATGAAGGCGGCGGCCTGGCCGACATGGGCCAGCACTATTTTGACCCCTTCCAGTGGATTTATGCCAAGGATGACGCAAGCCCCGTTGAGATTGAAGCATACGCGCCTCCTGCCCACCCCGAAGCCTGCGGTATGTGGGGCTGGGTTGAAATGACATACGCTGACGGCCTGACCCTCGTCTTCGACAGCGGCGAATGGGGTAAACCCTACGACCGAAAAGAGCCACGTGGTGTCAGCATGAGTGACCTTGATGAAGAGAGCCGCAAGAAAGTCGAGGCTATGCCGGACCCAGAGCCGCTCGTGAATTTCGCCGAGGCGGTCAAGACCCGCAAACGTGCCGGTGGCAACGCTGATGCGGCCCATCGCTGTGCTACGCTCATGCACTTGGCAAACGTAGCTATCCGTACCGGACGAAAGCTCCAGTACGACCCTGTAAAAGAAGAAGTCGTTGGCGACGAAGAGGCTAACCGATTGGTGAATCAGCCGATGAGAGCACCCTGGCACTTATGAGAATTTGAACGTACCCTCTGGCTGCAGAAAGGATACCAATTATGGCAAAACGATCATCCTCAATTGCCACACTTGTCGATAGACTGCCCGATCCTGATGAAAACGGCATGCTTACGAACATCGACAAGGAAGTGGTAGACAGTGTCATTTCTGAAATACACAAAGGCGGGCGCAACAGCATCCGTAGATTAATCGACATGCTCGTCGAGCCTGGCAGCGGAGATGATGTCAAGCCACGTTATGCGCTTCACTGCCTCGCTGTCTACGTCTGCAAGCTGGACGATAACGGACAGCAGCGCAGATTTGCCAAGGCGTTGGCCTCTCAGCTTGGCGGCGACCGCCCCAAAGCCGTGCAGGGATACCTCGTGCGACAGTTGCAAGTGGCTGGTGGCCAGGAAGTCGCTGGCACGCTCGGTGAGCTTCTGCATGATGAGGCACTGTGCGAATACGCTGCCCAGGCGTTAGTCGCCATCGGCGATGGTGCGGCCGAGCAGCTTCGCAAAGCGCTGCCCCAGGCCCGCGGCAAATGTCGGCTCGCAATAGTGCAGAATCTCGGCGTGGTCCGCGACAGAGAGTCGGTTGATGCGCTGAAGAGGGCGGTTCTCGGCGATGACAGAGAAGTCCGGCTGGCAGCGGCTTGGTCGCTGGCCAACATCGGCGACATAGGCTCTGTTGATATACTGCTCAAGGCGGCAGATGCCCAAGACTCGTACGAGAGGATAAAGGCCACAAAGGCGTGTCTGCTTCTCGCCGAGAAACTCCTGGCGGCCGGCAGCAAAGCAGAAGCTGTTAAAATATACACCCACCTGCGCGATACGAGAACCGACCCTGACCAGCAGTATATACGCGACGCGGCAAAGAATGGATTGGCCGGGGCTCGTGTGAAATAGGTGGTTGGTGGAAAGGCACCGTCCTGCCAAAAACGAGCCTGGAAGCACGCTGGCAAGCTTGCGTTGCAGCCGGAGTCCTCCAGGCAACCATAATCTGGGCAGCTATACGGTACGATGCTCTCGGCTCAAAAGTTAAAGAAGTGTGTGACCTATTGTGACTGTGTTTTTGCAGGTACTAAGTTATCCAGGTTTCTGGCCTGGCATTCTGAGAGTTTCTCTTGGTATGGAGAACGGCAAATGAGGCAGATTAAACGACGAGAATTTTTGAAGATGGTCGGCCTGGGCGCTACCTCAATGCTTCTCGCCGGCAGTGCTCACGATGGCTTAGCGGCTTGGCGTAAGCCTCTCGGCAAGAGACCCAATATTATCGTCATCATGTCCGACGAACATAACGCTTCGGTAACGGGCTGTTACGGCAACGATATTGTGCACACACCTAATCTGGACCGACTGGCCGCTCGTGGCGTTACCTTCGATGCCTGCTACTGCAACAGCCCCCTCTGTGTGCCGTCTCGTCTTGCCTTTACCGCCGGCAAATACGTCTCTCGCATCGGAGCCTGGAGCAATAGTTGCTGGCTTGCCGGCGCCGATTATCCTTCCCTGCCGCGTCTGCTAAACGCTGTTGGCTATGAGTCCTTCCTTTGCGGCAAGATGCACTACGACAAAACTCGCCGGTACGGCTTTACCGAAATCGGTGGTAACATGAACAAAAGCAGCAAGACCGGCCGCGGCGGCCGCCGTCAGCCTGACGACCTCAGTCCAAAGCCGGGTCATAGCAGCCGCTTCGACCAGTTTTATGCTGCTGACGATTCTTCCATTCTCAACCACGACCGCGACGTTACTGCTGGCACTGTTGAGTTTTTGAAAAACCGCAAGGTTGATGACAGGCCCTTCTTCCTGCTTGCCGGCTACCTTGCTCCGCACTTTCCGCTGATTGTTCCCCAGAAGTACTGGGACCGCTACAAGGGCAAAGTGCCCATGCCGGTCATTCCACCGGGTCATCTTGAGTCCCAGGTCCACAACTATCAGCACCACCGGATCGCGTTCAACGTTGAAGGGGCCCCAGAGGATATCGTCCGCAAAGGCCGCGAATTATACTACGGCCTGACCGAATGGCTTGACGAGGAAATCGGCAAAGTTCTGAATACGCTGGCCGATAGCAAGGCTGCTGATAATACCATCATCATCTACACCACAGATCACGGCGAAAATATGGGGGAGCACGGCCTGTGGTGGAAAAACTGTATGTACGAGCACGCGGCACGTGTCCCGCTGATTATTTCATGGCCGGCCCGCTGGAAGGGGCCGCAGCGCCGCGTGAAAGCATGCTCACTGGTCGATGTCGTTCAAACCATCGCTGAACTGGCCGATGCAAGGACTCCATCCGATTTGGATGGCAGCTCCATGCTCCAATGGCTGAGCAACCCGGCGACCAAATGGAAGGACATTGCCGTGAGCGAATATTACGGTCACAACGTCGCCTCCGGCTTTGCAATGATTCGCATGGGTGATTACAAGTATGTTTACCATACACGTGCCGATGATAATCATCCAGCCGAAAGGGAGCTATACAACCTCAAGGCAGACCCCGGCGAATTTCGGAACCTCGCTGATGACCCAAAAGAGAAAGAGAGAATCAAGATGATGCACGCTGCGCTGGTCGCTGAACTTGGTGAGCACCCCGACAGAACCGAGCTTCGCTGCCGTGCTGACTACGCAAGAGGTTATAAGCGTTCTGAAACGCGAAAGAAGAAGAAACAAACGACATAACCTTTGGGTCTTTCCCGTCGGCACTTGATTATTGCTGCTGCCAGCCATTTGTTCCCGGCCAAACTGGATCAACAGTCGTAGGGTGAAAAATCCACGGCCCATGGTCTGCCGGCTTCGTACTGCCTCCTGGGCGACGGTCTGATAAACAGCCATTCCGAGCGGAGCCTACAAGAATCGAGGAATGTCTTTCAAATAGGTCCATCGAATTCATCAGTCGTGACAACTGCCACCACAATCGTACTGGTCAGCTCATGTGTAACCGGGCGCTACTAATCAGCCAAGAATTCTAATTCTTTTACGGCTACCGGCTCGTAGCTTACAAAAGGCTCCCCATACTTACCGCAAACACATTGACCAAAGTACTGACCGACGGCCTCTACCTTTTCAAGCACACAAGCCGACCCTCCGGATGACGTATTTCTGATTTGGCTCTGGTAAGCTTGGATGGCTGCGATCTTTTTGTCCCAGAAATCTGTGACATCCACTATGAACGATGGTTTGTCATATTCTAACCGGTGAACGGAGTAATAACCATACTCTCTGGGTACCCAGTGCGGAGTTCCTGCCATGCTTGCCTTATGGAACTTTGCTTCGAAACGAGCACCTTTGACCAATTTTGTTGTCTCAACGTGGTCCGGGTGATAGTCCGGCATGACCGGGCCGAACAGCATATCCGGCTGCTCCAATCTGATAACCTCTGCCAGTTTCCTTCGATTTTCAAGTGTTGCTTCCAGGTAGCGGTTTGGCATCTCCAGGCATCGCCGTTTTTCTATCCCGAGGATGCGGCTCGCTTTCTCTGTTTCTTCTTGTCGCAGCTCTTTTGACCCGAAGGGCGTCGGTTCACCGTCTGTCAGATCCACGACGATAACATCCCAGCCCACCTCTATCATCTTTGCTATAGTGCCGCCCATAGCCAATTCAGCATCATCCGGATGAGGAGCTATAATCACCACTATATTCATTCCATCCCTTTCAGAGCACCCAGCGGGTTCAATTTGCGAGCCTGCTGTGCCATTTTTGCCAGAAATGTCCGTACGGATCGCTGCGCGTTCCTCAAAATGTCACTGACGCTGCGACTTTGTCAAGCCTCTCCTTTGGAAATATACCGAAGAAGTACTCGCGGTGGTCGCAAGCCTCTTGTGAAATTGTGTCCGTTTCGAGTTCCGCGATTCTCTTCTTCAGCATCTCCGCGGTTCCTTTTGCATATTGAAGCAGCTTCTCATTAATTACGGAAAGCGAATCCCAAGCCGATCTTCTCGCACTGCTTGGCAGAGAGCTGTCTGTAGCCTGGTGGATTAGCTGTTCTTTCTCCCGGACTAAGGATACTACTGGTTGCCTCTTTAGTACCGAATCTTCTATGTACCGTTCCGGACCGTGTTTGATATTATGCAACTTATGCTTTAACTGTGACAGATTATCCTTGGTGGAGCCCGGAGTGTTCGACAGAGGCAACATCATGGTGCATGTTGCTACACCGAATCTTAACGCGTTTTTTCTATAGTAGTTCTGGATTATGTAGTCGGTCACGCCCTCGTAAAAAGCCCCGCCTATACCGTGTATAAACCAATCTGCCAGAAACAGTCGAACGAACAAAGTCAGAGAAACCGCTTTAGGCCGCAAACGGTAGCCACTTTGTTGCAGTATCTGTTTGAACTGATGCACCTTACCACTCTGGGAGGCTGAGTCCAAATTACCGAGCTCGTTGGAAGCGGTGCCAACGCGAATCTTGCCGGTTTTGTCCACCGTTACGCAAAGCGATCCACGTTTGCCATTCGGTGAAACCAGCCAAAAAGGAAGTTCGGTCAAGCCTGTTGTTATGTCAATCAACAAAAACCGTAATTTGCCACCATGATTATCTCTCTGCTCGGCGATTTGCGTGCTCACTGCGCTATTGTAGCTGCTGGCAAGACCGGTGGCATCCACCATGATCGGGATAACAAAATTGACAAATGCATCGCTCTGAGAGAGCATGGACACGGGCAGGTACATTATATTGAGCCCAAGGGCAGCGTTCAGCAAAGATTGAAGATACGTGATTAACTCTGCGATATTATTGAGGCCCGAGATCTTGTCGTTGCTGAGCATCTCGCACTCCGGCCAAGCAGCGGCACAGAGTTGTCCCGTACGTGCATTAACCACAGCGTCCACAAACCTTCTAAAATGTGTCCGTTGCGGTAGCTGTCGAAACTCAAGTGGGACATCCCTTTGCTCCGATTCGATTTCAAGTCTCTCAAAACGCCAATTGCCATCTGAGTTCTGTTCTGGCAGCACCATAGCCGTGTCGCAAATGTCATGGTCTAATACCAAATGTAAACTGCCGCCATCCACAGCTTCTGCAAACCGGCAGGCAGCCAAGTTCTTGGCCCATATCCCGCAGTGGTGCCACATCGGCTGGTGCCCTGTGACTATCACGTTCTTCTGAATATTATTTGGACAGACGCCTAAGATTCTCTGTGTGTAATTGTGGGCTGCTTGCAGAAGCTCCCTGCGCCATTTTTGCCTGTTTGGCATATCTTTAATGATAAGCTTGTTCTCGGCCAGCAGCGAGGGCCACTTTGACGGCTCAGGACTTGCAAAGATAACGTCTTTCTGTTTGGGAATGGAAAAAAGGTTCTGTAATATTTCGGCTGACATTGTGTCCGAGCTCTCTTCTTATTATCTCCACATAATAGCTCATTCGTTTTCGTGGGTCTTCAAGAGTACCGCAAAAGTTTCTCTTTATATCATGATATATTAGCGGGACGGGAATTTCACAGATTTTCAGGTCTGCCCGGCTTGCCCGAACCCACAATTGAAGGGGGAATCCGTAACCTCTTTCAGTGAGTTCGAGCTCGAAGACTGCCTTCGTTCTGTAAGCCTTGAAACCACAAAAAGCATCGGTCAGACCTATAGCCAGACTCTTGTTGAGTATATCCGTGATTCTGCGGTTTATAGCAACTCTCTCCTGGGGCGGAGGCGAGGAACCTAAATCAATTCGTCGCAAGTATCTGGAACCGCTTATAATATCCGCGTCATCCTTTTCTATCTCAGAGTAGAAGCGCGGTATGTATGAAGGTTCGTGCTGGTGGTCACAATCAACGGTTATGAGCCAATCAAATTTGTGGCGGTAGGCGAACTTAAAAGCGTCGATCAGGCTCTGACCATACCCTAAATTCATCCTATGTGAAATAATTTCAAGATAAGCGTATCTCTTAAGCACGTCGGACGTGCCGTCGGTACTCCCATCGTCTACTACCAGGACGTTGTCTGCATACTGATTGATCGCATGTAACACATCATCGACATATTTGTATTCGTTGAAGACCGGTATTGCAACCAAAATATTGGCCGTATTACGGTCGCTACTCTGCGTCTTCGGTCTCTGTGCCACGGGCTTCTTCGGCGTGGACATCGATTTCTACCTCCTGGCGAATCTTTTGGCTGACATCCTTGAGGTCGGAAAAGTCATCGCGTTTCATTATAGACGGCGTGATAAACAGATAAGTCGTCTTATATTGTTTTCTTGTCGATCTTTTTTGGAAAGCATAGCCGAGCAGAGGTACATCGCCCAAAAGAGGGACTTTGTCTACGCTTTCGCTTTCGTCCACATTCTGTAGCCCACCCACGACAATCGCGAATGTGTCAGGTACGGTAGCTTCGCTTTTGATGCTGGTTGTGCTTCTTGGCGGCGGGATCGAAGCGTCGGTGGACTTCGCGTTGAAAGAGTTAAGTGTGATCTCGTATTCAACGCGAAGATAGTCGCTTTCACTTATGTGCGGTGTAATCGCAAACTGCGTCCCAGCTTCGACAAACCCCCCAAACGATGTCGTCGCAACGGTCTCGCTGGCGTTTATCTGAGTGTAGGGTTCTTCTGCCACGCTATGGATAAAACCGACAGCGTTATCGTTTACAAGGATTTGAGGCGCTGAAGTAATCCTGGCATTTCTATCTGACTGAAGTGCGTGAACTATTGCCTGCAAATCGCTCGGCTTCAGCACTGCCGCCGTCCCACCCGGGCCCACTATTATATCGCGTGAACCGCTGACAGGGTCTATCGTAGATAACCCGTAGGAAGTAAACGCCAATACACTGCCGTTGGCGTGGTTAAGCTCGACGCCGAGTTCTAAATCGTCTGATGTCACTACTTCTACGATCATCGCTTCGATCAGAACTTGCTTGCGCCGCTTATCAAGCTCTTCGATTAGCTTTTCTAACTCACGGTGTTGTCTTGCAGTTGCCTGAACAATTACTGAATTCGTGGACTTACTCACTGTGACCCTGGCCTCGACCTCAGGTATGAATTCCTCCGTTTTGGTCATGTCGGCCGCTCCGCCCGTCTTTGCCGCACCACCGGGACCGCCTTCGGTGTACTTTACTTCAGCGGGTCTGTCTTTTTGCGTATCCTCGCTTTGGATCAGTTCCCGAATCGCATTTGCGACTTCCTCAACATCTGCGTTTTCAAGTTTGTAGACTCTTATGATGCCCTGTTCGTACATTGAGGGCTGATCTATGCTTTCGATGATGCTGGTCATAATTCGGTGGACGGAGGGCGGCCCCGTCAAAAGAATCGAGTTCGTTTTTTCAATAAGTGTGAGCCCACTATGCCTGGAACCTTGTCGCCTGCTCCGTCCGTCAGAGCTGCCGTAATTATCGTACCTGCCGGAAACATCCAAAATCCTTTCCAAGCCGCTATAGATCTCACTTGCATCCACATAAGTAAAGTGATAGCTCTTTGTAGTTGGTTCCACATAGGTGTCAAGCTCGTCAACCAGTTCTCGCAACTTTTCGATGTCGCCTCGTAATGCCTTAATTATCAACTGATTAGTCCTGCCAATGGCGTACACTGCTACCTCTGCTCGCGGACTCAATACTAACCCCTCAATTTCCTGAACTTCTGGCTCCGCCTTGACCGTTTCGTGGCTTAAATTGCCTGGAGCCTTCTTTGCGCTGCGGGCATTCTTCATATTATCTTTGGACTCTTTGGCGGAGAATACCTTCTGGAGCGCCTCAGCTATTACCTCGGCGTCAGCATAGCGCAGCTTAATAACTTCAAGTACCATATTGTCACCCGGCACGTCGACCTTCGCGACTAAGTCCCGCACCTGTTGAAAGTCTGGCCTTGTACCGACAACCACCAGCTGATTTGCGTGGCTGATCGGGTAAATCCCTACCTGCTCGTAAGAAACCACCACGTCTTGCGTTCCGCTGGTTTGCACCGGCTTGGCATCTTTGCTCTGAGCAATCGCCGTTGCTTCCGTAGCTCCTAAGCTTTTGTTCCTTGTATGTTTCTTTTGACTTGCAAACACTTGTTGCAGCATCTTTGCGACACTCTCACTGTCTGCATATTCTAAGTCAATAACTTCGATGACAACATTTTCCGTTGGCGTATCCAATTTTACTATTATACTGGAAATAGACTCAAGATTGGCATCAGCTTCGTACAAAACGATCGTATTGGTTTCTTTGTGCACGACGCTTTTGCCGAGCTTCGTCAAGAAGGGCTTGATTACTGCAGCAATTGAGGAAGCATCCGCATGCGTCAGCGCAAAAACTTGCTTCGCGAGACCGTAGTGTTGCGTATATTCATCATAGGTCATTACGCTGATAACGTCCCCGTCCCGATGATAGGTAAACCCTGCCAACGCCACAACCGTATCAAGTAGCCGCTTGGCGCCTATATCCTTCGCCCATAGGCTGACTTTAGCTCTGCTAACCTCTGCGGTGGGAAAAATGCTCCATCCTGTGACATCGCTTATGATTTGGAAGGGCATCGAAATTTCATTATTGTCGAATTGTATCTTTGGGATAATTGGGCCTTCGTGCTCAACATTTGGGGCCAGCGATAGCACACTTGTTTCACCTGATCCGAACGGATCGAAATCGAGCGCTATATCGTCCTTGCTTGTAACTAAGGGCGTGGCAAGCAGTATAACAACCAGAAGAGTCGCCGATTTTTTCTTGGGACAAGGGGTTAGCATGATTTCTCCTTCTCTAAGGATTCAGATTATAGGTTCAGGACTTCCTTATGACCTACAATAGATATTTCAATACTTTTTTCCCTTATATTCACGACCGTGAACAGGTCCTTGACTGAATCTCCTACTTTACATTTCTTCAGGCCGGCACCTTTGATGTTAACATAGGCTATCGGTTCGCCGTTGATTTCCATAATGCACTGGAGCTTTACCTGTGATCTAATCCTTTCTATGGTCTTGTCTGCCATTGGTTTGTCGCGTAAAGGTGTCGCTGGTTTAAACAGCCCACGCCTGACTACGTTGGTCAGTTCGGCGCGGTTGGTGGATTCAGGCTTCAGGATTTCAGATAAGTGATTGGTTGAAAATGTCTTCGTGTAGGAAGAGACTTCGACCGTGTCTGGACCGGAGCGAACCGGAATTGCTACCTCCAGCACAAAAACGCACGCCAGTATAACAATTGCGGCAATGATTGCGATATGCGTGGATCGCCACAAACCGTAGCGGTTTATGAGCCTACTTATCTGTTTCTTTAGCATCTGAGCAACCTATGTGTCCGATTCCGCTACCACCTTCGTAATAAGAAAGGATGCCTGAATATCATCAACGATTTCTCGGGCCTTCAGGTCAAATTGTTCTATTCTTAGGGGATTAGGATATTCTTCCAGTGAAAGGATGAAATCGAGAATGCTTCTAATATGGCCGCACATTTCAATCTTGATTGACAAACGCTTATAGAACTCTTCATTGATCAACGGGAGTATTTTGACCGATCTGATCTTTACGTCCAGCTTCGAGTATAAGTCGCTTAGCTCACGCGTAAAAAGCGATATTTCTCGTTGGTCGCTGCCGCTGCTGGTTATCAGCGGTTTGATCTGCGAGTAGGCACTGTCTATTCGATCTTTTATGAGCAAATCACCCTGCATCTTGGTCAGGTCTAATTGCAACTGATGCACGCGTTCAAGCCGTCGTCTGCGTTCCTTCAGTTGCGGCTTGATAATGCCGGCGAATGTTACTGCTCCAAGTGCCACAGCAACCGTGATTATGCCTAATAACTTCTCACGATTCTTTTTTATGCTGTCACTCATTCAATTATTCACTCGGAATAGAACAATATGCTTTGAATTCTACAACACTGCCGCCCGGCCGCGGAATCTGCTGGGCGTTTATTACCTGAATGTCCTGTAGTAACGCTGCCTCGCGCACAGCCTCCGTGTATTCAAAGGCAGTTGCAAGCAAATCAGCTTGTCCTTTTAGTTCGATAGATGTATCTTGATGGTTATACGAAAACCTCAGCTCACTTATTGAGATACTCTCTGGTGTGTATCTATAAAGGTCCTCAAATATTTGACTTATCTGGCCACGATTTGAGAGCTGTTTTTCTATCGCTCTTACACGTTGGCGCTTGCTGTCAACACCACCTGCAACCTGCTTTATTGGAGCAATGTGTGACTGAATTATCCGCGACCTTCTCTCTATCCTCCGGTTCGAAGCTGCAAGACACAACCACACTAATACAGTTAACAGCAGGCATAGAAGACCTGTGAGTAAATAACTAAACAGCAAAGTTCTTTGTTGAAGCCTTTTTAGATTTTGTTGCGGCAGCAGGTTCGAATATGGGAATTTTGAATTCGCAGCCAGGTCGAGCAAACCTGCAGCGATGACTGCATTGTAGCCGAGACCATCAGCGTTGTGGTCGGATTCATCATCCCCAGCATAACGGGTGACGCTCGGCCTTGGGACTACGGTTATGTTACCCCTGCTGATGGGTTCCGACAGCATACTGCCAAATAAATTCTTCACTTTTGTCACATGTTCTTCTACCCCGGCAAGTGAGATCTTGGCTTTTCCTTTTAGTGAATCGGGCAGTTCCTGTCGTTGCCGCAGTACCTCCTCCGTGATCTCTCGCGGTGACAATGTAACATCTTCACTGGGCAGAGCTACTTCTTTCGCCTTTTGAAAATTACCATCTATGCCGGTCAGAACAGCGCTGTGCCTTCTGTCTACCAGAGCACTTATTTCCGGCCCGGACGGCCCGCCGTTTCTTGAATGAAACCAGTTCTGTATTGCCAGCAGGTTCAGGGCGATTCTATATGGTTCTATACCGATAGCCCGATACGGCTTCAAATATTCATTTAGCGCCTTTACTTTCAGAATGCACGCCAAAACACTTAGCATGTTCTGTTGCTTGCTCAAAAGTGTGCATCCGCACACAACCTCATCTACCGGCAGCGGTATTAAAGAAGGTAGTTCAAATTCCGTCATTTGGACAGCTTCAGCCAAATCAGATGCCGGTAGAGCAATTGGCTTTAGAATGCACAGGCTTTTCGGAACAGCGACAGCCCACTTCTTTACCAATATCTTTTTGCTGTCAATGGCTTGCTTAAGCTGCTCTAATGACTCAAACCACGTACAATGAGATGCGCCGTTGAATTTGGCACATACGATCGCATGTCCGTCGTGAGCTAAGCTCACGGAGGCCCAGTCTGTTTTAATTCTCCCTGCTCTCATTATAAAAGCCGCTCAAAACACAGTATCTGAATGCCATTTTCCGTGGATTTCGCTGTAGCCATAAGACAACACCTAAGTGTTTTGTCCAGGCTGGCAGCCGAAAATATCCGAAAATATTCTGAATCAAAACAGCAGTACTGGGGCAAAAGCTCAATTTGCAGCTCTGTTAATCCTTCGACGTGTGCAAGCTCTTCTGCGCTGGTGAAGCACGTATCATCATCTGTCCCGAACTGCCCGTCGGGACCGGCACGGTAAGCTAATATGATGTCGGCCGCTTCCTCATCTAACCCCTGCAGCACCGACAAAATGTGGTAGGGCGCGGTATTTATATTTATTCTACCGTCACCGTGGACAGTGAAGATGTCCACGATGCCCAGATCCAGTTCATTGTCTTCGTTGTCGCCTGGAAACTGCAATTGCCCATCCCTTTCGTTTTCATCTAACGAAGAGTTCCGATTGAGGTCTTCTCCAGTGTAGATATTCTGCGTAACTCCTCTTACGAGAATGAGTTCTCTTAGCGCAGCGCACGGACTATTCTTTGCAACGTGCGCCGGCTCAAGCCGTTGGTAAAAGTCCGTCTCGGCGCCATCCGGCTCGGTGTCATCATCTGCGTCAGTCCAGTCAACTATGCTGGAGCAAAGCTCTTTGCTACCCAAGTCCATGTTTGTCCAGCTCCCAGGATCCGACTTATTGATGTTCAAATAACCTTGTTCATCGCGAAGGCTGTAAGCAACCAACTTCCCATCAGTCAGGCCTTCCAGTTCCTCAAAAAGATCCTCTTCCTTTGCCGTGCCATGGAAACGACAGAGATGAGCTATCGTTAAAGGCGAAAGCTTTTCGTGGCTCAGAAGAGCCTTTACCCTCTCAATACCGCCCAAGGCCAGGTAATAAGACTCCGTTCTCTGGGCATAAGCATGGGCAAGCTGCATTTCGATTCGGGTCCTGTAGGCCAGACCTGCCGATAATGTGACCATGCTTGCCAGTACTATCAGTACCAGTATCAGCACACTGGCCTTTGGCTTTTGCCCCACTCTCAAGCATTTCGACGGCATATAGGTCATTTTCCAGCTTCTCACTGGCATGCGCAAGCTTATGTTGCACCAGAAAGATCCTCTGGACACATTATTAGCGAACCTGCCGGACGGTATGTTGATGTTTTGGTGGGGCTTTTTGAACCTGGCAAGAAATGGCTTTTTGCCGTTGTAGAGCGATCGAAACCCGGTTCTCTACCATGGTCTGCAGGCCGCCAATCCCGAACTACCGGCTGAAGGCAAGCCTTGAGAAGTGCAAGCACAAAGAAGAATAGATATATAGGAGGCCCTCGGCTTAAGCGTGAGGCTGGAAGGTCTTGTAGGCAGCGTCATGTCGGACGCCGTGTAACCCAGGCGCCCATTTAGCCGCTTCTGCTGGCCTCTTTGTCAGCGTTTCTCACCGTCAGGCAGCCCCTGTCCCGAAAACGGGTCCTGCCCGAACTGTAGCCAGTCTTGAGCCATGTAATAAAAATCTTCGAATGATATCGTATCATCGTTGTTAAAATCGTACTTTTCGTCGTATAGCATGGTGCCAGAGAAGCTGAAATAGCGTTCAGCGAATTCCGAAAAATCATCAAAATCAACTGTGTTGTCACAATTAAGGTCAGTTTCATGCCTGGTCGGTATAGGCTCTCTGAGCGGGATCCAGTTGATATATTCCTCGATATTGGTGTAGCCGTCACCGTTGCGATCGCCGTTAGCATCGCTCGAGTTATAGGGGTCAAGACAATGTGCCAGCTCCCACTCATCAGGCATGCCGTCGTGGTCGGTATCGGTGGGTGGTGTGGCGGACTCCAGTTCAGGCCAGCCACCGACTTCGGCCTCGTCGTCGATAATACTGCCCGTTCCATATATCACATCATTTAGAACACGAACGTCTACTGCGTCACGTTCAGGAAGTGTCGCGCCCGCATCGGCAAGAACCAGCTCATAAGCCGTGAACGCATCATCAGTGTCCACCGGTGCGAGCGGAATCGGGCTCGATTGCTTGTATGCATCTATCTCGGTCTGGATAAAGCCATCAAATCTAACCAGGCTCCAGGGATCTAGCGGACAACTGCCATCCATCCAGTTGTTGCTGAAATACGCCTTGCTGTAAGTGCACTGTTCGCGGAAGGCGAAGCCGCCCGAGGAGTCAGGACCTTGCTGGTAATAGTTGCCCACAAAGTTCATTTTGGTAATGCTGTCTGAATCGGCATTATACCCTGCATAGGAACCACGCCAGTTGTACACCACATTATTGCGGAAATCGAAGATCAAGCCATCGGGGTCGATACCGTAGTAATTGTAGTTGCCCGGGCGCGGACTTCGGCCTCTATGATGGGCGTAAAGATTGTGATGAAAGGTGTACCCGTTGCCCCAACCTCCGCGGATCAAAGAGCCGTAACCGTGGCAGTCCTTGATATGAACTGAACAGTTCAGACTTTCGGTAATCATGCACCACTGGATTGTAACATTGCCCAGCACATCGGGTTCGGCGGCGACGGAGAGCGTTTCATCTACACTCCAGCTTGCTGAACAATGGTCGATGATGATATTCCGCCCCTTGGAGACCCATACAGCATCCAATTCTACGCCCTTGTTGTCACTGGGTCGAAACCGCATATAGCGGACAATAACGTGGTCTGTTGAGACTTGAAACTGATAATTCTTAAGACATATTCCACCACCTGGGGCGGTCTGGCCCGCAATCGTAATGTATGGATTGTCAATCTTCAATCGGGACTGCAGTTCAATATTACCCGAAACGCGAAAGACCACAATTCTGGGCCCGCTGGCCTCGACTGCTGCCCGTAAGCTGCCTGGACCACCATCATTGAGATTGGTAACTTCGATGACCCGCCCACCGCGGCCGCCAACACTGGCAGCACCAAAACCTTCGGCGCCGGGAAAGGCTGGCACAACTGGTGGGTCAGCCCAAACACTATCGAACCCAAACAGCACAAACAAACAAAGAACGCAAATGTCAATACGTCTCATAATCACCTGTTTGGAAACTGCTACTTGCAAAACCCTCATGCTCTTTCATCTGGGCCGGCCGTCTGTCCCTGGGCCAAGAAATATTCATCTCGGATGATAGCCCGGACCCCGTATGCGCCTGGGGTGCTATCGGGACCATATTCTTGATATGCGTTATCGATGAACAGAATTCTGTAATTATCACACTCTCTCGTGAAATCACTAAGGCCGGATCAGTTTGAACACGGTATAATAATACGTCTTGTAGTGTATCATGCCATACTCATACTGTTCCCATACTTCATGGTTGAAGACGTACTCATCATTGCAGAGAACCACGTGGCCGTCCTTGAACAACGCATTCACTGCATAAGTTTTCTGTCTTGTGTGACTTATATGGTCTTTCCGTCTAATCGTATCTGTCATATATGGAATATATGCGTCCAGCAGGTCTACTCTCTTGGCGGTCTCAACAGGTGCCCCGGTAGAACTATCCATCTTGGACTTCGGATCCGTCGGGTAATAGGTATATCCCATACGCACCCACTGGTTCCTATCGTAGTCGGTGTTATGAACCTGGGGCAGCGTACCCCAGGGCTGGGGGTTAGTATAAGATTCATACCTGTAAAGGGGATTTTTATTAGATGGACAATAAAACACCTTCGGCTCAGCAATATACCCCCCCTTATACAGTAAGGCCACTTTCTGGGCAATAGGCTCGCCCGCCGCATCCAGCCATTGGGATTCGCTGCGATACACAGCATAAGGATGCATTTCATCGCCGTAATATGGCATCCGCTGTTCATTGTCCCCAGCGTAAGCTGCAATCGCCACACCGACCTGTTTAAGCTGGCTGGAACAGACCGCTCGCTTGGCACTTTCTCTGACCCTTTGCAGTGCGGGCATAAGAATTGCCATCAGAAGAGCAATAATCGCGATTACTACCAGCAATTCGATCAACGTAAAAGCTGCTCTTTTGCTTTTCATGAAACTGCCTTTTTTTCTCAAGCGCCGATTCAGCAATACCTTGCCTACTCAACCTAACCGATTTGTCGTCTTGTGAAGAAACGCATAGGTTCAACGTTTCTTTTGATACTCACATTCGAACGTGTAACAGTTGTCGCAGCCAGCAGTTCTTCAACTATCGTCTAACCGTTCGTCTAAAAGTAGATTATATCATCTTCCCCCATTTTTTCAAGCCAGTGCTGGGCGAAGTAGCCAATAGTCTCCGAAATCAACCAGGCAATCGTAGTCGTAGTACGTATCCCGTTCAGGCTTGTTCGCCGGCAGACGATGCCGGTCAACCATACCATACGGCCACACAATACTCTAAACAGTACAATTGGTAGCGACGTTCCAGTACTAAGTCAATCCGACAAGGACACTTACGGTCAGGGCCACAACTGCTCGTCAAGCCACATTTCCGCCAAAACGGCAAAGTCCCGGAAGTTGACGGCCCTGGAGCCTGGCGCCTCGGCCGCATACAGTTCAGCGGCGGAGAGCAACGGGCGATTAAAGACATACGTGCTGGAATTCTTCGCGGTATGACCGGAGACCTCGTCAAACCTGTAGTGGAGCATCATGTCAGCAGTGGGAGCTACTCCACCGGGCACTTCAGCCAGGTATTTAATATTATCCGCTGACAGTGCAGCGTCATACACGCGGAAATCATCCATGCTTGCTGCTACGAAGGGCGCATTTCCAGCGTTCCAGCTACCCAGATTTACGCTTCTAGCGCCGCCAGAGTGCCTCGGTCGATCGGGCATCTCGTCTATCAGGGTCCCATCACCGTAAAACTCGCCGGTACATGTGTCACTGCCGGTATCGCGTAGCACAAAGGCCAGATGGTGCCAGGTGTTAGGATATGCGCCATCAAAGTCTTCAGAGTAATCTTCTGCGGCCGATCCTACAAATTGCATCCTAACATTGTCTTGTCCATGTAACCGGAAATATATGCGGTAAGGGTGAGGTTCATCATCGTCATCTCGGAAGCAGAAGATATACGGGATTGAGTCCTCAGGGAACTCCCTTATATTGACCCATAAGGAGATTGTCTTATCATGGAAATTGCTAAAATCGCTATCATTAAGATCGACCCAGTCATCGACACCGTCAAATCTTAGGCTCCTACCGCGAACTAGGTCGTTCACCCACTGAGAATTATCATTCGGGAAGTTATTCAACACGCCATCATTGCCGACGGCGCCATAATCACTCTCGAGCCAGTCTTCTGACATTGTATTAAGGTCATCGTAATCGACATCGCAGTCATCGTCCAAGTCAGCGGCAGGTTGTCTGCGCGAAGGAATGCATCTGGGTATGTACAGCCGAATATCGTCAAAGTACACCTTACCCGAACCAGCCGGTGTTGTAGTGGCCTCATCACCAAAACCAATAGTGATACTATTGACATTTGTCAGGTCAATGCCGAACTCTGCTAAGTCGATAAGCCATTGATGCCACTCTTGTTCCTTTATGTCAGCCATATCACCATCGTATGGCACCTTAGCCGCGCTGTTGAGCTTCACGTACATCTGCTCAGTAGCATTAGCATCGTTATTCGGGTCGCCGTAGAACCAAAGCTCCAATGCCTTAACGCCGGCTTCGGTCCAATCCTGTGGAGGATCAAACGTCCGTTCGGCCTCCGAATAAAAAGCCTTGTCGCCCTCACCGCTGTTATCATAAGAATATGGCAACGACTGTGCGCCCTCATGCACGGTCCCCGTCTCGGCGATGGGGGGCGGCCAGTTGCCGACAGTCGAACCGGTGCCATTACCTTCAACGACCGAGGGGTTCGTCCAGCCTTGCCCGTCTTTCCACACATACCATATCCTACTGCCGGGCTCGCCCGGAGTGTTGGCGTCGCCATAGGACTCCATATCATCAACGACAATGTAGTCGGCGGTCGTAAAGCTCCAGACAATACCTTTCCATGGGCTGCCTGGCGGTGCCCAGGCGTTGTCGTTGACCTCATCTATACGCCAGTAGTAGGTCTGGCCCAAATCAAGAGGACCTGTATCATAGCTACAAGGGTCCTGGTTGCCTTTGAACTCGGGCCACAAACCAGTCGTGTTGTCGGCATCGTTAACGTCGTCCTTGTCGGTGCCGAAGTACACGTCGTGCGAAACAGCATAATCCCCCGGCGACCAGCTCAGAGTAAGCCCCGTGGCTGACCATTGCGCCGTTGAGAAATTACTCGGATTGGGATTCCATGCAAGTTCCGGATCGGCCAAACCGGCTGTTACTATGGTCTGATCTGCACCTGAGTCATAGGTTACTATTACTCTGCCAAGGCCACCGTAGCCAATAATCCAGCCATTACTAATGTATTCGTCCAATATTATTGAGGCTTCGCCTGTTGAATAGCCACCAGGTAATATCAGCTTACCTTCTGTAATATCCATCAGGGGATCTCCATAAATACCGTCATCCGGATCACGGATATTACCGGCGTTCACAGTCCCGCCATACAGATATAAGCGACCGATACCGGTGCTCTGTTCCCCCAATTTGATGTTATCATTAACATCGATCACGCCACCGGTTATGGTGACAATACCTGTACCATATTTGCCAATCTCAAAGTCGTCTGATCCGTATCCTTCGACATTAAGGGTTCCGCCGTGCACGTATATGTAACCGGTGCTGCCTCCATTTTTCCCACACTCGATCTTATCAGAAACGGTCATCTCGCCGCCGGTTATGATGAGAGTGCCTGTGCCATTATACCCGACAAACAGCCTTCCAACATTACTTGTGTTTACAATCCCGCCGCTTAGAACAAAGAAACCGTTACTGTCCGACGGCTCGCCTATACGAATACGTCCACCCGACGTAAGGGTACCTCCCGTCATATTCAAATAGCATGGCGCATTGTCATTGCTGACATACAAAGTTGCACATTCGGCATTCACGGAGGAATCAATCAAGCAGTTTGCGTCTGGAATGTCAATATAGACCCCGTCGCCACTGCCAGGCACGGTATCGGCCAGCCAGTTCAATGGATCACTCCAGAGTTGACTGTCGCCACCACCATCCCATTGCATTATAGCCGCCGAGGCGTTGCCGACGAGCACCAACACCAGAACAATAGAAATCAAATAGACCAATTGTCTGCGCGTAACGGTCATGCTGCTTCTCATAACAAGGTCCTCCTTAGGAAAGACAATCACCCCCGTAAGCTGATGTATAAACGGTGCCCTCATCTTGTTAGGGACTCTTCACGACTACTCCCGATGTACCGGCCCACATAGCACATAGACAGAAACCATGCCTTCGTCCGACAATGCCCATAACGAACACGTCAAGGACGAACGCTCCTTCGACTTGCGCACAATCCTTATGAGCGGCGCACGCGTGACTTTGCACGGCGAATCGCCTAAATTCTCAATTGCCTAACCAACGTTGAATACGGCCTGGGATTCTTACTTCTTACGCGGTCTTCTGACTGCAATCAAGCCACCAAGGCCAAACAACAGCAGTGTAGCTGGTTCTGGTATAAGCATAATATCGTTGCCACCTACGCCGCCCGTGTAAGTCAAGTAGTAAGCAGTAGTGTCCAGCGTGACGATAGTCCCTTCCGGCATCCCGTCGAATATACCCTCCACAGGATCGCTACCCAGATTTTCGACAAGGAGGTAGCTGGGACTTAAATCTGCATCGCCTATACCTATCAAATCGAGAATCAGAGTTGCTGTAGAGCTATCACCATCCGGGTCAAGAATAACATCGCCAACCTGAATTGCAGTTATGCCAAGCTCATCGATGACGAATTTGAGGGTACCGTCAGCACCTCTGCCAGCCTCTCGGCCACCGACATGCAAGCTTCCCATTTCAATTACAGAGCCACCGCCGAACACAGTAAACGTTCCCGTACCGCCCCGGTCTCCCAAAATCAGTTGGCCAACGCCTCCGTCGGTAGTGTCGTATGTAAGGGTTCCGCCACTGATTGTATATGAACCATCTGATCCGCCACTATCACCGACAACAAGCCTACTTGTGTCTTTACCCTTTTGAAGCTTAAGCAATCCTCCGGTTTGTATTATGGTACCGGCATCGCCGGCGCCAGCACGCAACCAACCGGGACCAACAAGTTGTCCTCCAGCAATGATCAGTGTTGCTCCCTCATACACCCTCGTTCTGTTATTGGTCAGCGAAGACCACACCTCATCGGAATCCAGTACGCACACAGCATCACTGCCCCTGATCTTGATCTCATCGTCGCCGACCGGAACACCGTTTGACCATCTGTGTGCCTCATTCCACTGGCCGACTTGGTTGATCCAGTCAGTAGATGCTAATGCACCACTGCAAACAAAACAGACCAACAAAACAACCATACCTAATCTTCTCATCTTCACTTCCTCCTTCTTCTCTAAACACTTACTACGCTTCCCGCGTCCTCGACGTACGTCTCGGAGGCGGGCCCAAGACTAAATGCCCTATATTCCCTATTTTCACCTGTTGGATAGGATAGCACAAAAAAGAAGGAAAGTAAAGTAATTTCTCAAAAAAAAAACGGGCCTGGTTCAAAAACGGCTGATTTGGGGTAACAGTAGTGAGAGAGTGAGTACCATTGCTGAGCACCGGGAATGATTGTGGTGGCAAG
>SMTZ1_10000009_pt1 | contig 124545 bp, 123 predicted proteins | sample DeeMarSWOR136_30_FD_25667 | JGI IMG/M metagenome (IMG submission 25667) | reverse complement strand
TTGTGTAATCCCATGTGTCCTCAACACAGAGCCCGAACTTCCATTCTCCTTCAAAGTAGACATTGGGATCATGATCATCATAGATGTAAGCTTGGTAGTATAATACTTCCACAAGGTGTTCTCCCATTGTTATTTCCAAGATGATATCATCCGAACCTTCTCCAATATCTCCAGCTCCATCCATTGCCTGAACATAAACCACCTTGAGACCATTTCCACTAGGTAGTGTCCAAATCATCCTCTGAGTGTAACTGACCCACTCAGACCAGCCTCCACCCCCATTGCGGAATCGGATTCCACTGATGCCGTCACTATCAATAGCCTCAATTGTTAGGTGAACCCTTGTAGAACCAGTATGAGTATCACCGTCATTGATGCATACTGTTACGGACGGTGGAGCCGAATTTGGGTCTCTAGGATCGGTGTTGTATACATTGACCTCATCTCCATCCGATGCGCCATCGCCATCAGTATCAGGATTCTTTGGATCTGTTTGAAGGTTTATTTCCTCTCCATCCTCAAGACCATCAAAATCAGAATCTGGATTCAAGGGATCTGTCCCAGGGCCAAACTCATCAACTTCTTCAAAATCAGTCAAGTCATCGAAATCTGTGTCAGGGTTCAAGGGATTCGTTCCGTGGATGCTGATTTCGTCAACATCCAAAAGTCCATCATTGTCATCATCATCGTCTTCCGAATCGATGATTCCATCGCCATCATTGTCTGCAAGAACTGTAACGGTAGCAGTCTGGACATAGCTTGCTTCCCCGAAGTCGTCGACCAATCTGAAACCAACTGTGTAAGTCCCAGGAGCATCATAAGATATTGTGGAACTAGAAGAGTAGTACTCAGCATCAAAGGAAACGCCATCATAATCGCTATCCCACTGAAAGGTTGCCCCATCTCCATCTGGATCATATCCTGCTCCCTGCATAGTTATGCCTTGCCACTGAAGTGTTGTACCTCCTTCTATGCTGCTTGCAACTGGGTGTAAATTAGTGATGTAGTATTTGACATAATGGATTACATCTCCCACAGTTTCAACATCAGTATGCCATGTATTCATCTCTAAGTTGCTTTGAGTATGAAATGTCCACATTGAGAAATAATCTTCAGACCATTCCATTGTCTGAATGTCCTGATCCCACTCGCCTGCATATACTTCGAATTCAAAATAGGTCGAAGAACTAATTGTTTCTATTTGGATTGTGTAATCCCATGTGTCCTCAACACAGAGCCCGAACTTCCATTCTCCTTCAAAGTAGACATTGGGATCATGATCATCATAGATGTAAGCTTGATAGTAGTGTACTTCTACGATGTGAGTTCCCATGAGTGATGATTGTACGAAATCTGCTTCAGTAGACTCGATTATTGTAGCATCTCTTGTTGTTTCTGGCATTGCAAAGCTATGAAGAATCAAAAAACAAACACAAACCAGAATTCGCAAGGATGTTGACCATTTGCACTTACGCTTCTTTTTTGCACCCATTCCAATAGAGATTATAAAAACTACAATGAAAGAAATATGAAAGACTGCCACCAATCCGTACACCACTCTCTCCTCCTAAGGGTATTGTGAGTAGTACTGCCTTGAACTCGAGGAAGTCGAGGCAGCCTCACATCACCACTCTCATGTCGAATCGCTCGTCCAAAGAAAGCCAAGTACATTCTGCCCTACAGGGGCGGGCATCAATGTAATAATGCAATCATTTGGCGAAATCATCTCAGGAAATATGACATCGATAGTCTTGACTACTGACCTAGAGGTCTGTTATGTTACCAACACCAATGTACTGTGTGTTAATTTCTCCTGGAATATGAATGCGTGGGAAATAGTTAACGTCAAAAATTGCAGAAAACATGGTTCATTGGCATCATTTTGCAACACATCCTACAAAATATTCACTGATAGGCGAGTTTTATTAACAAACTGTTGGATATAATTGCAGTAGCTGTTGGGAACGTGGTAGCCTACAGGATTTCCAAACCAATCTAACAACCAAGAATCGTTTCTCAACTCAGTAAAAGTATGGTGAGTAGATTGGATCCACTGGACTGGGCTCTGATATGTGAACTATGCGGCAATGCCAGGATGCCATACAAAGAACTCGCACAGAAATTCAATATTTCAGATAATACTGTCAAGAACCGAATCAACAGACTTCGTGAGCAAGGAGTAATTAAGAAGTTCGGCATTTGTGTCAGCTTTGAAACCCTTGGCGTTGAAATGGTGTCTGGTTTCGTAACTACCGATGGGTCTGAGAATGTGATAGAGCTGATGAAGCAAATAGCCAGCCAACCCATGGTCTGTGATATCTGTCGTAATGCTGATAGACGTTACGAATATTGGGCTATGGTGAAGGGGGCAAGTGAAACATTGGGACTCGAAGGCTTTCTATCAGAGCTTGATGGTGTAACCAATGTGGAGATACAACCTGTTGTTACATTCTATCCAAACAAACCACCCACCTGGGTTGGAAATACGAGGGGAAAGAGGGTCACCTTTTCACGTGACCAGCTGCATGTGCTAAGAAGCTTGACCATCGATTCCCGGCTCTCCATCTCTCAGATTGCCCGTCAAACAGGGTTTACTCCTAGGCGGGTGCGAAGAATCATCCTGGATTTACAGGAGGGTGGTGGCATACATACCTATGTTCTCTACGATCCATTTGCCTTGGGAAACATGGAATATAGATTGAGGATCAGTTACGACAAGGCGAAAACAACCGGACAGGATGTTGTTATGGATTTGCATGAGAAACATCCTGAACTATTTTGGTGGTCTACCATTACAACCAATAATCCAATTGTTGATGTGGGTCTAATCATTGATAGTCCGGGTAAAGGTCCGCCAATCGCTGCTGAGATTAAAGCAGCTGCATACACTGAGTCCGTAGAGGATTTTGTGTCCTATCCTAGGGTTGTTCATGGTATAAACCGGCTCAATACTCATTTGTTGGAACTACTAAAGGAAGCTGGGCTTTAATCTTCAACTCTCGGAATGAGCAATGAAAGCAACAATCCTACTGAAAAGTATTTCATCCTACATTGCCCTTCTCTGAAAATTGTAACTTTGAGAACCAGTTTTATTAACATGTTGTTCCATACAATTGCAATAGCTTTAGGGAACGTGGTAGCCCACAGGATAATCGAACTAGTTTGACAACCAAGAATCGTTTCCCAAGTAAGCATAAGCGTGGTGAGTAGATTAGATTCATTAGATTGGGCCTTGATATGTGAACTACACGGCAATGGGAGGATGAGTTACCAAGAGTTAGCGCGAAAACTCAATATTTCACCAAATACAGTCAAGAATCGATTCAAGAAACTTCTCGAAAAGAAAGTGATTCTAGGCTTTGGAGTTTTGGTGAGTATGGAAATACTGGGTGCAGAGCATATAACTGGTGTGATCTCAACAGACGGGACTGAGAAAGTGATGGAATTCATGAAGCAAATTGTTGCTAGGTGGCCTATGATAAATGAGATCTATCGCACCAGTGACAGACGTTATGAGTATTATGCCAGGGTGTCAGGTGCTTCTGAAACATTGGGTCTTAAGATGTATCTTGAAGAGCTTGATGGCGTGACTGATGTAGAAATGAGGCCTGTTGTTTTTCTTTGTCCCAACATGCCTTCTAACTCTATTACGAATACGAGAGGAAAGAAGGTGACTTTCACTCAGCATCAGCTACGAGTACTGAGGAGTTTGTACCAAGATGCTCGATTGCCAGTCTCCCAAATTGCTAAAGAAACAGGATTCACCCCGAGACGAGTTCGGAAAATCCTACGCGAGTTAGAAGAAGGCGGTGGCATCCACTTCAGTGTTGGCGTCGATGTATTCGCATTGGGCGACATGGAGTATAGACTGAAAATCTGCTACGATGAGGCTCAGACGACTGGTCAGGACATCATAATGGGGCTGTATGAGAAATATCCTGAAAAATTCTGGTGGGCAAGTATAGCAACCAATGAGCCAATCGTAGATGTAGGTCTGCTCATTGATAACCCCGGCAAAGGGATGCCTATTATTCAAGACCTTAAAGAAGCGCCTTTCATCAGGTCAATTGAGGATTTTGTATCTTATCCCCGAGTTATTGCTAATATAAGCTCTCTCCGTCGAAAACTGGAAGAAATACTGATTGAAGCCGGTTTGCTGACCGAGTCTGAAATAATTAGAAGAACTCCTATACTCATCGATGCGAAACCGCAAGACTCTGAAAAAAATAATGTTTGAAAATCACGTCTCGTTTCATCTCAACTTAGGACTATTTACTCTAAGGCTTATCATTGGTTTATATCTTAAAATAAAGGTGAAGAGGCAAACGAAACCTCTTCAATATCTAACCTATGTGCCCTCTGCATATGCCCGAGCATAACGTTCCTGTTCCTCAGTCCATTTGTCTATGGAGATACCCATAGTTTCTAGCTTGGCAAATGCGGTTTCGTTGTCAAGCTCCTTTGGAAACTCATACACTGCTGGTTTGAGGTCCTTTCCATTCTTGGTCATCCAGATCATAGCATTGAGTTGAGACGCAAATGACAAGTCCATGACCTCACTTGGATGCCCCTCTGCAGCGGTTAGGTTCACCAATCGACCTTCACCCAAGAGGTAGAGTCTACGACCGTCCTTCAACTTGTACTCATCAAGAGCGTGGCGTACTCTCTTTTTGGGACCTTCGCTGAGTGCAATCAGGTCTGGTTCGTTGATTTCGACATTGTAATGCCCCGCATTACCAAACATTGCACCATCCTTCATGACCTTCATATGTTCGCCTGTGATGACATCCTTCATCCCAGTAGCAGTGAGAAACAGGTCTCCCTCTGGAGCAGCTTCAATCATTGGCATCACTCTGAAACCGTCCATTCTTGCTTGCAACCCACGAACTGGGTCAACCTCTGTGACAATCACATTGGCACCAAGGCCTCTTGCTCGCTCAGCCATTCCACGACCGCAGTATCCATAGCCGCCAATCACCACGGTCTTTCCAGCAATCAGGATTGCAGAGGCTCTCATCACTCCATCAAAGACACTCTGTCCAGTCCCGTAAACATTATCGAATAGATGCTTTGTGTCAGCATCATTCACCGCCATGATTGGATACTTCAGAGCCCCATCCTCAGCCATAGCACGAACGCGAATAACTCCAGTCGTAGTTTCCTCAGATCCACCATAGAGATTGGGTATCAATTCCTGATGTTTGTTGTGGAGAGTGAAAATGAGGTCTGCGCCATCATCAAGAGTCAGTGTCGGCTCAGACTTGAGTGTCTGCTCAATACACCAGTAGTACTCCTCATTGTTCAGGTTGTGCCAGGCGAAGATTGGTACATCATTTGCAGCAAGTCCAGCTGCCACTTTATCATTTGTCGATAGGGGATTACAACCAGACCATGATACATCAGCACCAGCAGCTCGTAAGGTTTCTACAAGCACTGCAGTTTCCTTTGTCACATGAAGACATCCTGCAATCCTCATTCCCTTGAGAGGTTGCGACTTTGCATATTTCTTTCTCAAATGCATCAGAACAGGCATATGTTTCTCTGCATAGTCGATTAACATCCTGCCTTCTTCAGCAAGACCAATATCTTTGACCTTATAATCAGTCATCTGAATCACAACTTGCCCTGAAACCATAATGTATATGAATACTACATAGCACTTTAGAATGAGATGCACCAAAAACAAGTGAAAAACATGCAATCCAAACTCTCAGAGGCAGAACAAAACCTCCTAGAAGTGCTGATACAAAACTCACGATATACTCCCTCTGTGATTGGACAAGTACTTGGAAAGAGTCGAAACTGGGTGTCGCGTAAAATAAGAGGTCTTGTGAAAAATGGTGTAATTCGTAGTTACACAACAATTGTTGATCCTGCACAAGTCAAGGCAGCAAGAGATACAATTCTATTCATGAAAAGCAACCCTCGAGAACAAGATGTCAGCAAGAAAGTCCTTCAATTAGAGGAACTTGAATCATTGGATGGCATAGCTGGTGATTTCTCGCTAATTGGGTTCTTTAGATTCGATAGTCATGGAGCATTTGAAGACTTACTTGATAGAGTGGAGAGTGTAGTAGCAAGCTCAGGAGCGGGTAAATACAATCTAGTCCAAATTCTCACCACATACAAGAAGAATCGATTCAAGATTGTGCCCAAAGAATCCACTGAATCGAATCTCTCTCCCAAGGAACTTTCTCTTCTTAGTATAATACATCGTCAAAAGCCCACCTCTAACGAACCATTTCCTTTAACACAAGAAGCAATTGGAAAAAGAATGAAACCGCCTATGAGTCAACCTGCTGTTTCTAAGGCAATGGAAAAACTCCTGATCAAAAGAGCAATAGTTGGATACTCGATTGATGTAGATTATAGCTACCTTGGTCTACCAGTGAAGTTCTTCGTCAGAGTTAAGGTTTCACCAGGGGCTTCGGGTGAAACTGCCCAAGAGTTAGCAGATATGGATGAGGTGTGGAATCTCTATCGGACTAGTGAAGACTACACACTATTTGCTATTGTGCGAACTGAAAGCATTGAAGCATTCAACAAATTCCTTCGAAAGTTATACGAGAATGAGAGTGTCCTTGATACACAGTCCTATATCTCTCTTGAAGAGTGGTTTATTCCCTTTCACTGAGATGGTTCCAATCTGGATCCTCCAAGCCAGTGATTAGTCCATAAGTCATTATTTTGATAGTAGACCAGTATTGGAATCCATGCAAGTATCATGATTGCACTCGTGAGTCTGTTCGCCATCCAAAATGCAGTTCTGTTGATGGGTCCAAAGGGTGCAAAGAATAGAACCAACGGTCCTACAACATCGTAAGGATTCACCCATGGCCACAAGATTGGATTGAACCAATGCATAGGATAGTCTAGTAGGAGGTGCGAGAGAACACCGATTAAACAGGAGAGAAACAGCATGGCCGAAGGAGTGCACACCTCCATCAGTTCATCTTTGTTCACTCTAAAAATCGTGGATATAATCGGAGGGTAAAACAACCAAGTGACGACAACTGCAAGGAGTGTACCGACCGTAACAGCTCCTACTAGACTATGGAGGATGAGATGGTCTGGCAAGTCATTGAAGAAAATCCACATGAAGGGAACTTCAATGTCTGGTATAACTGCCCCAACGACCACTCCAGGTAGTAGAAGTTTCTTGTTAGTCTTAGACAATGCAAATGCAAGAGGATAATGGAGTGGTGTGATGGGCATTTTGACTTATCTCATGATACGACTAGTTCAGTCATATTTCAATATGCTTAAAGAAGAAACATTGTACTCCTCAGCCAAGGTGCAAAGAATGGGACTTCACGAGTTCAATGGTAAAACACCAAAAGTCGATCCTGACGCCTATGTATCTCCTCGCGCAAATCTTATTGGAGATGTTGAGATTGGAGCTGATTCCAGCATTTGGGAGTCTGCGGTAATAAGAGCAGATCTGAACTTCATTCGTGTAGGAAAAGGAACTTCAATCCAAGACAACTGTACAGTGCACACGACTTTCATGCATGCAACCATAATTGGAGATTATGTCACTGCTGGTCACAATAGTGTCTTGCATGCATGCGAGATTGGTGACCGAACAGTCATTGGAATGGGTGCGATAGTCCTAGATGGTGCAAAGGTTGGCAAAGACTGCGTCATTGGGGCTGGTTCAGTTGTGACAGAGGGGAAAGTAATTCCTGATGGAAGTTTGGTCCTTGGTATTCCTGGCAAGGTTGTCAAGGAAGTCACAGACTCGATGAAGGAGGCTTTCAAAGCTGGTGCTGAGCTGTATATAGAACTTGGAAAACAGCACAAGGAATCAGGTTCAGGCAAATCATTATAGATGTCCACCCTGCATGGTATCTATGTGGGTCCTGATTCCTGAGCATCTCTACTCACTATCTTCCTTTCCTCCCTCCTTGTATCCTTTGTTCTAATAAATCTAATATCATGCATTGCATACGCAATTTTGAGGAAGACAAACAAATGCGTAGAAGACAAGCAGTTCTAATGACTCTCATCATAGTATCTCTATTCATCTTGATAAAAACCGTGTCTGCACAGACCAGTCTGGTTGCCAATATTACCAGAGAAGATGAATACGTATGGGGTGGAGATTCAAATAGCTACGTTGCAGACTTGGAATCTGGTCACTGGACTGTAGTTGTCAATTCAGACTCGTTTTGGGACTTGGAAGTGAAGATTACTGTTGCAACAGATAGTGGATATACCAATGTGATTGCAGAGAGTGGGACAGATTATGGGAACTACCCTCGTGTTGACTTTGAATTAGCATCTGACAGTACAGTGTATATTCTGGTGTCTGAGAACTCTGTTTATTCTGACACAAGTGGATTCTATCGTATCGGTGTGTATGATGACGCGCATATTCCAGGATTCTTTGAATCTCTATCATTCTTTGAGTTAATGATGTTATTTGCCATTTTAGCAATTATGATCCCTGTTTTCTTGTGTTTGATTTTAGTTCGTCGTTCTCGTCGCGCACCACAGAGAATGATGGACACTATTTCTGTGGAAGCTCCAGTGCATGTCATACCTGAAAGACACCAAGGGAGTATTCAAACTCATGGCAGTAGGACCACAACAGTTCGTTTACCTGTAGAATGTCCATCCTGTGGTGCACAAATCTCTCATGAGAGTGTTGATTGGACTGGACCCTTGGAAGCTCAATGTGGATACTGTGGCGCAACTATGCGAGCAACACTTGAGAACATCTAAGAAATATCTGGGGAAGACCGCCTCCCCAGTTTCTTTGATTTCATTGTTCAAATACTTTCAAGAGTTTATAGCCCTGGAAAACTGACCATAGCACTAAACCATAGACTGCAACTTTTTGCCAAAGTGCAGTTCCAAATAGATCTGATGCTATTCCAAACATTGCTACTATGTGAAGAACACAGATTACTACTACAATGAGTCCAATCAATGCGTAGATGTTCTCATACTCACTCTTCATGAGTATTGCAATCGAATAGCAAAGAATCCCAAGCATTATGAGTATGAAGAAGAGCCTTGTTGTGTTCCCGTGAATATCGGGAAAGACATTTCCTGCAAAGATTGCCAGTGCTGAGAGATTAGGTGCTGCACCAAGACACAAAAGGGTTCCCAACCAGCTCAAAGCTTTGAGTCCTGTAGTTTCTGTAAATAGTGTACGCATCGCGAAGAGAAATGGTACTAAACAGACAGCGGCGCCTGTACAAGCAGTCACAAACAGGAAGTAGTTCAACATTGATGGTATGCTATTAATCACCGTTTGCCCCAGTGCACTAAATGAGTTCTCTAGGAAAGAGTACCCCCCTGGATATGTCAGCATTGCAATGAACGTGACAACCACGAAGATTATTCCACCGAGTATTCCAAGATATGCTCCAATTCTTTTCCATGACGGAGACAATGAATTCACCTCTAATCGTTTGTTTTTGGTGAACCATAATCTAAGTCAATGCTTCCTAATAAATCAAAGGTAAGATGAGATGAAGAGTTTCCAATCTATCTCAGAATATTCGAAATCTGGTTTTCTAAAACTTCACATAACCGTTCTATTAGCTGTGACAATGTTCAAGTGGATTACTTCTTTTGACTAAAACCAAGAATCTGACTAATAATGTACCAATACATCTTTACATTTTACCTCGTTTCTTGAGTTCCTCCTCTAGAAGCACACGTCTTAGCACTTTACCAATATTACTCAGAGGCAGTGATTCCACGATATCTACCTCTTTTGGCCGCTTGTATCCTGCCATCTTATCTCTTGCCCACTCGATGAACTCTTCAGGTGTTGCTGTTTCCCCCTCTTTCAACTGGATGTATGCTTTAACGAACTCGTTACTCGGATCATCATCCCGGGGTATCCCGACAGCAGCAGCCAACTTTACCTTTGGATGAGTGAACAGAACGTCTTCAATCTCCCGCGGGTATGCTTTCATTCCACCAACATTGATCATCTGTTTCTTTCTGTCACTGATGTAGGTATACCCCAGCTCATCCATGTAACCTATATCGCCAGTGAGGAAGAACTGCTTTCCGTTAAACTCGCGCATCACATTCTCAGTTTCTTCTGGTTTCCTCCAATAACCAGAGAATACCTGGGGTCCATGGATAGCAATCTCACCGATCTCTCCAATAGGCATCTCCTTTGTTCCAGTTTCGATATCAACAATCTTGCATATGGTATCGGACAATGGAAGCCCAATTGATCCGAACTTCCTGCACTTTTTGTTGGTGGGGTTGATGTGAGTCACTGGTGAGGTTTCTGTGAGGCCATATCCCTCAAACACTAACGCGCCTGTTACAGCTTCAAATGCCTTAGCTACCTCAGGTGGCAGTGGAGCTGCTCCTGAGCCACATATGCTGATTTCAGACAAATCATATTTGCTGACATCTGGATGATTAGCGATTCCTGCATAGAGTGCAGGCACGCAATTGAACACAGTGCACTTTGTCCTCTCAAGTTCTTTCAACAGATCTGTAAGTGGTGGTTTTCCCGCCCGTGGATCTGGAATTGCGACGAGCTGTCCTGCAAACCAGGTCGCTGAAAGCATACTCAGTGTCATACCATAACTGTGATACCATGGTATGGCTCCGACAAACACCTCTTCTTCATACCTGACACCTCCCTCTCTTCCAATATCCTCCTCCTTCATATAGACCCACTCAGCTATCTGAAGCACATTTGATGTCAGATTATAATGAGAGAGTTCTGCTCCTTTTGGAGTCCCGGTTGTTCCACCTGTATAGATTAGTACTGCAGTTTCTTTTGGGTCGATGTCGACCTGTGGTGGTTTGGGTTCGTATTCTGCAAGAATGTCCTCATAGAACAATGTCTTTTCTTCTTCATAATATGGGCTCTTTGGGACCTTACCGAGAAGCCCTCCAATGAATGCTTTCGCTTTTGAGAGGAAGGGTTTGACGCTACACACAATGACTGTATGGACATCCGTTCCCTTGATGGCTTCATATGCAGTTGGTGTGAAGGTTGGATGATCAAGTGCAAAGACAATCTTTGAATCAGTGTCATTCAACTGGAAGTTCAGTTCACCTGCTTTATACATTGGATTACAGGTCACAACCTTTGCTCCAGTCTTCAGAATGCCAAAGAAGATAGCAGGGAACTGAGGCACATTAGGTAAGAAGATTGCAACACTATCACCTTTCTTGATGCCCTTGCTAGCCAAAAAGTTGGCTATTCTGTCAGAATGCTCCTTGACCTCCTTGTATGTCTGTGTCTTTCCCATGAACACAGTATATGGTAGGTTTCCACTTTTCTCTGCTGACCTATCCAGCATGGCGAACAACGGTTCTTCTGGATAATCTATTGTTTTAGCTGCGGTTTCAGGCCAGGCTTCTCCCTTTTGCCAATACAAATCGTCCATCTCTCTCAGCTCCATAACCTAACGAATCATAGTATCATGACTTAGCTATCCAGTATAGCTTTGCTTCCTGATATTTGTTGAGGAAACTCTTGGATATTGAAAAAGAAAGGCCAAGGGGAGGTTATATTCCTCCCCTTTGTCTTGTCATTCTACTTCTTGGCTAGTTCAGCCTCACGCAGTTCTCGTCTGAGGACTTTCCCAACTTGGGTCATAGGCAGTGAATCGACAAACACAACCTCTCTCGGTCGCTTGTAGCCCGCCATCTTTTCTTTCGCCCATGCAATAAATTCTTCCTTAGTGGCTGTTTCGCCCTCTTTCAGAACGATGTAAGCCTTGACATACTCGTTTGTTGGGTCGTCTTCCCTTGGTAGACCAATGACCGCCGCCATTGCCACCTTAGGATGTTCAAAGAAGATGTCCTCAATCTCTCTCGGGTATGCCTTCAGACCTCCAACATTAATCATATCCTTCTTACGATCTGAAATCACAAAGAAACCATCTTCATCGATATGTCCTATATCGCCAGTAAGGAAATACCGCTTACCATCTATGGTCCTCATCACTTCAGCTGTTTCATCAGGCTTGTTCCAATATCCAGCCATGACCTGAGGTCCACTAATCGCAATCTCACCAGTTTCTCCTGGCTGTAGCTCCTTGGTGCCAGTATCAATGTCCACGATAGTGGCATAGGTGTCTGGGAGCGGAACTCCTATTGAACCAAACTTCCGCAAAGACTTGAGTGCAGGATTAGCATGGGTCATTGGTGATGTCTCAGTCAGACCATATCCCTCAAAGAGTGTAGCTCCGCTTACATCCTCGAATCGCTTACAAAGCTCAGGAGGTAATGGTGCAGCGCCAGAACCACAAGCTTTGAGGCTGGAGAGGTCATATTTTCCTACGTTTGGATTGTTTACCATCCCTGCATATAGCGCAGGGACGCAATGCATAATGGTACCTTTGTATTTCTGTATGTCCGCCAGTAGTTCACTCAATGGAGGTTTGCCAGCTCTTGGATCAGGTATACATATCAATGAGCTTCCCATGACATAGGAGGCAATCATTGTAAGTGTCAATCCGTAGCTGTGGTACCAAGGCAAGGCTCCAACAAATACCTCTTCCCCTGGTTTCAGTTTTTCAGGGGGTCCTCCTTCTTTGGGTTCAAGTTGTACCCACTCATCAAACTGCATGACATTACTGTAGAGGTTGTAATGAGTCAACATCGCACCTTTCGGTGTCCCGGTCGTGCCTCCAGTATAGAGAATGAGTGCAAGATCCTCTTTTGGTTTGATTGACAAATCGGGAGCTTTGGGCTCGTATTGCTCGACGATATTATCATAGAATTCTGTGAATTCCTCGTAGTAGTCACCCTTGGGAATTTTCCCTAGGAGGCCACCAAGAACCGCTTTCGCTTTCGGTAAATATCTCTTGATACTACAAATCACATGGACTTTAACATCAGTACCTTTCATCGCCTCATAGGAGGTTGGTGTGAAGGATGGATGGTCAAAAACGAATATAGCTTTTGCTCCAGAGTCCTTCAGTTGGAAATTCAGTTCATTTGCCTTATACGATGGATTGCATGTGACAGCAGTAGCCCCACTCTTTAGAATACCAAAGAAGATTGGAGGATAGTGGGGTGTGTTTGGCAGAAATATTGCTACTTTGTCGCCTTTACCAATACCCTTGCTTGACAAGAAGTTAGCAATTCTATCAGCATGATTCTTGACTTCAGCAAAAGAGTGAGATATCCCATCATAAATTGTAGAGGGCGATTCTGGATGTTTCGCAGCGATCTCGTCTAAAATCATAAAAAGTGGCTCCTCAGGATAGTCCATTGACTTTCTAACGGTTTCTGGCCATCTTGATTTATGCCACAACATTTCTTTCATATTCTTCCTTTCTCCATTTCTCTCGTACATAATCTTCAGTCAATTAATGACCAAAGGACAATTTTCTTGTACTACATTGGTTACTCATATTTCCTTCTAAAGATAGTTATTGTTCCTAAAAAGCCATAACTGACTGTTTTGACAACTCCAACGGAACAATTAAGATACCGAGTGTTGAAAGGTTTCCATTACTAATCAATTTACATCTTTGTGAGAGAGGAATCCAACTTGAGTTATGAAGGAGTGATTGAGCAATCAGCAGCGGGACTGAAAGAGCTTATGGAATCAGGCGAGGAGATAATCGGCTACATCTATCCTCATGTCCCGCTAGAGCTTTTTATGGCACATGGTTTCACGCCATCCCTTATCCGTGCACTGCCTGGAGTTTCAAGTGGATATGAAGAGAGTCTACAGACCTTTGCATGCTCATACATAAGAAACCTCTATAGTCAACGTGCAAACGGTCAGTTTCTTACTCTTGCTGGATTATTATTCCCTGGAAACACATGTGATGCCCTTCAGAATCTCGGTGATGTATGGCGAGTCCGTTTTCATGATGATAGAGTTCTGCGATTGACCTATCCTGTTACTAGGTACAGTCAGGATGAATCAACTACCAATTTTTTGGCTGAAGAAATTAGACTTCTTAGTGAAACGCTCTCTAGAACATATAATCGACCATTTCTTACAGAAAGTTATGATGGAGCAATCGAATTGGTGCAAGATTTTCGAAATAGTGCCCAATTTCTCTATTCAGCCAGGGTAGTCAATCCAAAGATCATCTCTTACTCTAATGTTATTCGTCTTGTTCGAACCTTTCTGACTGTTCCAACTACCTCCTCAGTATCAGAAATCAAGGAGGCTGCAACAGAGGTCCGAACCACTGCAGATGAGTTGGGTCTTTTGAGCATCATAGAATCTGTAAGACATGCAATCTTAGAAGGCGATTATTCAAAGGTGAAGCTTCCTGAAGATATAGAAACCCCTCGTATCGCCATCGCAGGTGGAATGGTTGAACCTCAAGCAATTACCTCTCTCATCAATGGGATTCCAGATTTCTCTGAATCTGCCATTGCGATAGACCTTCTTTCATTTGGATTCAAATCGGTGTTCACTAAGCCTCCATCCAAGTCTGATGACCATTTCTTGGAAATGGCAAAATCTGTCTTAACAGCACCTGGTGAACCAACTCATGAAGGTCTCTCATATCGGATGAATGCGATGAAAGGCCTTCTCGCAAACTTTTCAATTCACGGTCTCATTGTTTGTGAACAGTCTTTTTGTGATCCTGATCAATTTGAGGCACCTTCTATAGAGAAAGCTGCCTGTGAATTAGACGTGAAGACTATCCGAGTACCATTAGACCCTGAACTCAGTGACCGCGGTCGGATTGAAACACGCATACAAAGCTTCTTGGAAACTCTGGAGTGAGCTGTAAAATGACTCAGGAACGACCAAGTGAAGAAAAACCCTACAGACGTCTTGAAACACAAACTCTTCTACAACAGATTGCATTACGCCATGGACTAGAGGCAATGGAGGCAAGTGAGAATGGTAACCTTGCGTGGGTGACCTCAGGATTTCCCGTGGAGATTCCGATAGCAATGAATCTTGGTGTAGTCTATCCCGAACAAGCAGGAGCCATCATTGGCGCTCAGAAAATCGGGCCGGAAATATGCGGATATGCAGAAGACCTCGGGTATTCGCAGGATCTTTGCTCCTATGCACGTTCAAGCATTGGATCAACAGAAAAACCCGATAAAGTCCCAGTGGGTTCACTTCCAACACCTCAGATTCTCCTCGCATGCAACAATATCTGTGGAACTGTTCTACGATGGTATGATGCTATCTCTGAGATGACTGGTGCTCCAGTATTCCTTCTAGATACACCACCTATAGACAAACAGCAGCTCCCTCATAATAGGGAGTATGTGCATCGTGGCGTCGAACGTCTGATTGAGTTTATTGGTTCACAATTCAATCGAACTCTTGAAGAGGATAGGATTCGCAAAGTGGCTGAGCTTTCAAGTAGAGCAACAAAACTCTGGATTAGTGCCCTTGAGGCCTGCAAGAACAAGCCAAGTCCATTAAACTGTGCAGATAGATTCTTGACGATGGCTCCCGTGGTGTCAAGTCGGGGGACTGAACATTGTGTTGAGTTTTACGAAGCCTTTGTTGCAGAGGTAGAGGAACGTGTCAAGAATAGAATTGGTGCTATTCGAGATGAAAAGGTTCGTTTGCTTTGGGACAATATTCCACCATGGCATACTCTAAGATTCTTCAACATACTGGCAAGCAGAGGAGTTGGGTTTCCCGCTGACACATATACCCACGCATGGACAGGCAATATGGTGGGCACTGATACACACTCTATTATCGATGAAGTAGTTGAAACATATTCTAAGGTGTACTTGAACATGGGACTCGATGCTAAGGTCGATAAAATGTGCCAACTAATTAAGGATTATGACCTTGATGGGTTTGTCATGTTCTCTGTACGTTCTTGCAAACGTTACTCTCTTGGACAGCTTGTGTCAAAAGAGTTGGTCACTGAGAGAACAGGTGTACCTGGCGTTATAATTGAGGGTGACATGGTAGACTCTAGGGTATATAACGAGGCTCAAATTGAAACCCGAGTAGACGCGCTGCTTGAGATGTTGATGTGAGGAGAGAAAATCATTGGAAATGGGTGTTGGAATTGATGTAGGTTCAACTACAACAAAGGGCGTTCTACTAGACAGTTCAGGTAACATAATTGCTAAGTCACTGATGTTGACTGGTGCATCAGCAGTTCAAGCAGTGGAAAAGACTCTACATAATATCTCATCATCATCGAACATTGATCTTAATGGGGTCCCTATGATTAGTACAGGTTATGGTCGTGCACGTGTTGAGCTAGCAGAAAAGTCAGTCACTGAAATCACTTGTCACAGTGTCGGTGTGCATTACATAAATCCAGACATACGTCTGCTCATTGATGTAGGAGGTCAAGACTCTAAGGTTATTCGTGTTGGGTCATCTGGAAGACCTGAGGACTTTGAATTAAACGACAAGTGTTCTGCTGGAACTGGACGCTTTCTTGAGGTCATGGCGCGTGTACTTGATGTTTCCATTGATGAACTAGGTCCACTCGCGCTCCAATCAAAAACTCCTTGTTCGATAAGTAGCACCTGCACAGTCTTTGCAGAAAGCGAGGTCATTGGGCATATTGGTGCTGGGAAATCTGCCGCAGATATCGCAGCAGGAGTTCACATATCCATGGTTTCCAAGATTAGTGCACTATCAAAGCGCGTTGGAGTCAAAGAGCCAGTTTGTGTTACTGGAGGAGTTGCTCTGAATCCTGCTTTCAAACATCACCTATCAAATCAACTAGGTGTGGAACTATGGGTCCCAGATGAACCGCAACTAACTGGTGCACTAGGAGCGGCTGTCATCGCTTTAGAGAAGAAAGGCGAGATGTAATGACTAACAAGAAAGAGAGGTCAGAATCGAAGCTTGTTGAACTCATTAAGGAGAACTTGGCTGGCGTTGATTACGTAGAAAAGAAGATGTTCGGCAAGTTTACTTACTTCATCAACAATAACATGTTTACAGGAGTTCATCTCCCATACCTTTTCCTTAGACTCTCTCCCAAGGATCGGGAAGAAGCTTTGTCACAAGATGGAATCATGGTCTTTGAACCACGTCCCAGAATGGTGATGAAAGAGTATGTCGTGTTGTCCAATCCAATTCTGGATGATAAACCACTTCTAGTAGAGTTATTTCATAAATCTGTTAACTATGTATCAAGTCTTCCTCCAAAAGAACCAAAGAAGAGGAAATGATTTGAAACTCTGCTAAGATACATTCTTCAAGTCAGAATCTCCATAGTCAGCGAATTCTTCTGCAACTATTGCAAGATCAAGCACTAAATGGAATAGCTTCTCTCCCAGCTTTCATACCAAGTTCCAAAGCTTTTAGGTTGGTTTCCTTGAATCTTGGCCATCGGTCAATAATCTGTTGCTTAAGTCCTTCAGGCGTTACAATTCCAGTAATGGCAGTTAAGGCTCCCAACATAACGACATTTGTTGCTTGCTTTACTCCCACCTCAACATCAGCTATTCTTGTAGCAGGAATCTTGTAGATTTTTACACTATCTGGTAGGTCGCCCTCAACTTCCACCAAGTCTTCATCAATGATAAGAATCCCATCATCCTTTAGCCCGTCAATATATTCCAAGTATGCAGCCCGACTCATAGCTACAAAAACATCTGGCTCCTGAACTTTGGGATAGTCAACCTCTACATCATCAATCACAAGTTCACTCTTTGTAGCCCCACCCCTTGCTTCAGGACCATAACTCTGTGTCTGAACACACTGCTTCTTCTCAATGAGTGAAATGGTTTCTCCCAAGACGACTGCCATAGTGACTATACCCTGTCCTCCAAAACCACCAAATCTGATCTCATAGCGTGACATCAGAATCACCCCTTGAGTTTTTGGTGCATCTCTCGAAGAACATTCGTATATTCAGGTTTGACGATGTCTACAAACTCTCCACAAACAATCCTCTTCTCATAATCAAGCTCTGCTTCATGAGGAGGTAGACCATTCTGGATCTCTGCCACCTCAAGCAGGTGTTTGTGCATTGCCAATCCATCTCCAAGGCGGTTCATTCTGCCATATTCTGTTGGACAAGCTCCTATGATTTCCACAAATGAAAAGCCCTCTTTCTTGATGCCTTTCTCAATGGACTTTGTCGCTCTACGAGCTTGTACCGCGGTCCAACGTGCAACAAAGGTCGCACCTGACGAAGCTGCCAGTTTGACCAAGTTAAATGGATGTTCAATAACACCAATTGGTCGTGGACTAGTCTGTGAATATCTGCCATGCTCTGTTGTTGGGCCAAACTGTCCCCCAGTCATTCCATAGTTGAAGTTGTTAATACAGACAACTGTCATGTCTATGTTTCTTCGAGCCGCATGAATGAGGTGGTTTCCACCAATGGCCGCAATATCTCCATCTCCGCTGACTACAATGACTTCGAGTTCAGGGTTTGCAATCTTCACACCTTCCGCAAAAGCAATGGCTCGACCATGGGTAGTGTGATAGGTACCAGTCTTGAAGTATCCTGATGTACGGCCAGTGCAACCAATTCCTGAAACAACGACGGTTTTATGGAAGTCTATCTTCAGATTGTCGATTGCTCGTGCAATCATTCCTGTGACTACTCCAACAGAACAACCGGAGCAATATATCCAGGGTTGGCGATCCTCTCGAATATATTTGGCCATTGGATGTTTTAGGACCGGTGCAGTTTCAGTCATTGGTAGATTCTCCTGTTCACAACCCGCCTCAGGGGCAAACATGATAAAAGGATTGTTGATGTGACCATCGTTTTTGTTAACAGAGTTAAGCAATCTCTAAGCATTTTTACTGAAATCCTGAATTAATCGAATTAATCAATTCAGAACTCTAAACCTTTTGAGTAAGTATCGAATCACCCAAACAGGAAACGCAATCATTACCAAGACTAAACCCACTGATGGCACACTACCTGTAGCTGAAGCATAATCAAGAGCAGAAAGCACAACAAGATATGGAAGGAGAAGTGAGAGAATGAAACCACGTTCCAATTTTTCACCTTCTGGTCGAGCTATTACAAACCAACCGTAGATGATCGGAATAAGAAGGAACAATGTGGAATGAAAGAATGTATCTATCCATGGATGGCTCGCTACTAATACTTGTCCTGACAAACCGTCATACCATCTTACCATAAGTGGCGTTGCCCACCATACAACCCACTCTACTCCAATATACAATGTATCTAGATAAGGTCCCATCTGAATATGCCATGGTACAAATAAACTAGTCGTCAACAATAAAACTGGTATTAATCTAGTATCATTTAACCTGTGCCTAAGATTGGAATAACGAAAGACTCTACGAAATGCAATGAAAGATAAACAGAGCAGTACGATAACCATACTCAGCAGTATAATCTCCCCTGCACCCAATGCAACTCCAAAGACTGGTAGATACGGGAGTATGACACGAAACATCAGATTTCTAGAACTATTAGTTTCATCAATAATTACAGTGGTTTCGATACGACTACTTGTGTCTGGATTAAAGGTCTGTCCTGATAGTGGTTCATATGGTGACCATGAATAGTACCTGATGGTTAGTGTCCCTGTACCTCCTGGAATGTAAAGAAACTCTGGAAACGGAATTTCAAGAGTTGAACCTATTATGTTGGGTGTAAGATAATAGATTTGCTCATCCATGAAACGGACTGATAGAGATCTATACACTATTCTGGGTGTAACCTCGAAATCAAGACGAATTGTATACATCCTAATAGAAACATGCTGAGCATTCCCGTCCTGAACCTCGAAGAACACATTTGGTGACCAATGAAGTGGGTCCGGCGCAGTTGCATTCCATCCCCAGTTTGCAATCCCTTCGTATTTCCCTGGGAGCAAGTATAATGTATCGTTTATTCCATCAGGAGAAAACAATGAGAGTGAATCTGAATCATTATCATATGTAAAAAAGAGTTGAGGATTTGTATCAATGATTGACATGTATGGATTGCGAAACAAACTCTGGCCATCACTAGTTTGGAAATCAATAATAACGCGGCATAGTTCACTCTCGAAAACAGCTTGGATGACTACACTTCTGATAATGATATGGGCTCCTGCGCTCAGTCCAAACTGTATATTGAAAATCAATGGACATAACCAGTTAGTCCCTCCTACCCTCGCCTCCTCCAAAGGCAAATGAAGCGATGCCACTGAGATGGCACCTGCATCAATATCACACTCTTCTACAGCCCTCTCCTCAGAAGCAAATCCCTCTAGATATAATCCAGCTTCACCTACAATCCCCTCAACAACTACATGTATTGATACATCACTACAATTCTTTATTGGAATATACTCTCTATGAGTAAATGAAACAACACTATAGATAGTAAGAGGATCATGTGTCATGTGATATCCATCACTCTCATTCCAAGCATATCTATTGAAGTCATACTCTTCGAACAAACTCCATTCTCTATCTGGATTGAATGGTGTATTGTTGAGTAGTACGGTGCTATTCACTCCATTTTCAGAAAACAACATGGTTTCACTGTACGTCGTGTTACTGACTTCTGCCTCCAGAGTGAAACTTGTGGCTGGTGGGACCCGATATGAAAGATTCAGAAATGATGGTAATAGTATAGTGACTAGGATGACAAACGTGAGAATTTTATGCGGAGTTAGGTCTTCTGACATTCTAGGTTTGATGTGCTCATTGTATGCAGCTTCTGAAATCTCCCCCATTCTGATTACAGCTTTCTTAGGGATGCGACAAGCTCTAAGAATAATCTCCGGAATTCTCACTTTCACTCTTTTTTCCCCCACCCTAGCCGTTCTATTATTCTTTCAAATAGGATCTTTGCAATTCTGGTTGGTGGCATTCCAATTGGTATGCCAATGTTCCACTCTTCTGCCAAACCCCGTAATATCCTCCCACATTCTGTTTCCTCCTCACAGTTACTACAGTCCCCCTCATGATCGAACCAAACCTGAACCCGATAATCTGGTGAGTAGGTTATGAAAGTACGAGCATTGTTGGCTGGACAAAAGCCCAGGGCAAAGCCATATCTCGTACTCACATTGTGGATCTTGATTCTGTTTACTTGCGCAGCATTAAGCAGTAGTTTCTTGATTCTCTGCTCTGCTATTCTCTGTGCCTGACTTACAAAGGGTCTTGACACTTGTAGTTCTTGAGCGATTACTGATGGAGCTATCTTTTGCCTTCTCTTTAACCAGATGAGATTCTGTTTTTTTGTTGGATATCTGAAGCTTGTAAACATGAAATCCAAATCCTCAAAGAGTTAACCTATTTCATGCAACTATCAGACTCGAGAGCTTATAAATTAACCTTTTTTATGCAACTCTTCTAGAATCTATCAGATCTTGAAACATGCAGAAAATGGTGATATTTGAAGTGCCTATACTCGTTACCATCATTGAACACTATTTCTCAGATGTCTTGCCAGCTGCAGTATGAATCATAGGAATTATCTGACTACGCTTGTAATGCCTCATGTCAATAGCTTCTTGTGGACATCCTGCGGCACACGTTCCACAACCCTGACATAGCTCCTTCATTATGACCATTTCATCCTCCTCTAGTATAGGCGCTGAATATGGGCAGAAATCAGCACATAGCTCACATTTGTTACATTTGTCATTGTCAATCTCAGCATAGATAGGCTCAATATCAAAACTCCCAGATGATATCAGAGACTGAGCCATTGCTGCAGCCCCTCTTCCTTGAGCGACTGCATTCCTAATATCTGCTGGTCCAACACAGGCGCCTGCAAAGAATACGCCATCTTTGAACGACTCAACAGGTCGAAGTTTTGGATGCGCACATAAGAAGAAGCCATGTCGGTCAGTATTCACGCCAAGTTTTCGAGCAAAATCTATAGAATCGTGCTGAGGGCGCATAGGTGTGGCAAGTACGACCATATCGTAGGTTAGTGATGTATTTCGACCAGTGTAGAGGTCCTCTGCAAATACTCTTACACCATTACTAGCAGGGTCATCCTCAACTTCCGAAGCCTTACCTTTAATGACAATCACACCCATGTTCAATGCCCGCTGGTAGAGGTCTTCATATCCGGGTCCATGGGTTCGAACATCGATTGCATAGATATTAACTTCTGTATCTGGATACTTCTCCTTAATCTGCGTGGCTTGCTTGAGTGAATTCTCACAGCCAAAATAACAGCAGTAGTCTGATTCTGCTCGAGGGTCTCTTGAGCCAACACACTGAATGAATGCAACGCTCTCAGGTGTCTTTCCGTCAGATGGGCGTTTGATTTTACCATGGGTCGGTCCTGCAGCATTAGTAATTCTCTCGAACTGTGCGTTTGTGACAACATCTGGGAGAAAACCAAAACCATATTCTCTTGATTCAATTGGTTTGTATGATTCTCCTCCCGTAGCCACTATTATAGCACCTACATTTAGCTCCACCAATTCATCCACCATATCATGATCAATAGCATCAGCCTCGCACTTTTCAAGACATGTCTTACACTCGCTGCATACAGCACAACTCATGCATCGTTCTGCTTCTTGTGCAGCAACCTTTTTCAGAAAACCAAGCTCTACTTCTTCAAAGCTGGACCTTCGTTTTTTGCTACTCAAAGTTTTTGTCTTTGCTCTGATTGATCTTGGAAACTGTTTCAGATTTACCTCATCAGAGGATATAACATGTATCTCACGTTGTCGTCCCGTATAGAGATCTGTCCCTGTCAAATATCGATGAATTGATTCGGCAGCCTCTTTGCCATGTGCAATGGCTTCAATCACACTCGAGGGTCCAGTCACCACATCCCCTCCCGCAAAGACGCCAGGAATGTTGGTTTCAAGAGTATCTTTGTCAACTATGAGTTTCCCGCCTTGAGTTGAATCTAACTTCTCTAGACCTGTGAGATCTGACCTCTGTCCTATGGCAATTATGACCGTGTCACCCTTGATTGTGGGACCTGCATCTTTAGAGAATATTGGAGAAAACTTACCGTCAGGTGTGTATACAGAGGAACAGACTCTTGTTTCAAGTCCTGTTACCACTCCACCTTTACTGATTATCTTTGTTGGACCAAGAGAGCCCAATATCTTTACTCTCTCCTCCTCCGCAGCTTCAATCTCCCAATCGTGAGCAGGCATTCTATCTGGTGATGTTAGATCTCTTGTCTCTAGACATACAAGTGTGACCTTCTTAGCACCAAGCCTAACCGAAGTCCTAGCACAATCAATCCCTACATTTCCCCCACCAATTATGATAACATCATTTCCGAAACTCTTGATTGGTTTTCCTCTCTTAGCCATCTTTAGGAATGGAAGTCCGTACAAGACTCCTTTCTTCTCCATGCCTTCAAGATTCAACTTAGCAGGATTTTGTGCACCTACTGCGATATATATTGCATCAAAGTCTTTCCTAAGTTGGTCTAAGCTAACGTCCTTCCCAATTGTGGTATTCAACTGAACAGTAATGCCATGACCAAGTATCCATTTAATATCCTGCATGGCAATATCACTCGAAACACGATACTCTGGGATACAGCTTGAGATTAGACCACCTGGCTTATTAGATGAATCAAAGACGGTGACCGGATAGCCCTTGGATAGAAGGTCAAGGGCGCATGTCAATCCAGATGGACCCGCCCCAACTACTGCAATCTTCTCAGGTTGTGATGGTTCTATTCTCTCTGGAACATCGCTTTCATTCTCTGCTACATAGTCTGCCACATACCTCTTCAATTGCCTGATGGCGACTGCATCATCACGTTCGCGTCTAATACAATTATCCTCACAAGGATGATGACAGACACGCCCGAGAACTCGTTGGAGTGGTGCCGCATCCCGAAGGACGTTAAGCGCCTCTTTCATTCGTCCGTCTCGGGTGAGTGCAATGAATGCTTGATTGTTCACTTTGGCAGGACATGCGTTTCTGCAAGGAGATATTCCTCTTTTTTCAATTGAAAAGGTATTAGGTACAGCTTGTGGAAATGGTCTGTAGATTGCCTTGCCATCAACAAGACCAAACTCATAATCATTGGAAATAGAAACTGGACATACTGAAACACACTCACCACAGGAATTGCATTTCTCAGAGTCTATGTATCGCGCCATCTTTCGGACCTTCAATTTGAAATTTCCCACATATCCATCTACTTCCTCCAATTCACTAAGGGTCATCAGGTTGATGTTTGGATGATGTTCAACTGAAGCCATTATTGGACCCAATATACAAATAGCACAGTCGTTTTGAGGAAACACCTTGTCCAAGAGTGCCATCTGTCCTCCGATTGTGGGAAGACGTTCTATTAGATGAACTTGATATCCAGCATGTGCTGCACTAAGTGCGGCAGAGATACCAGACACACCGCCCCCAATCACTGCAATTTCTGGGATAATTGAAACACTCTCTGGATCCAAAGGTTCGAGAAACCTTGCTCTAGCCACAGCCATTTCAATTAAGCGTTTGGCTTTCTCATTTGCACCTTCTTCATCATGCATTGTACACCAAGAAACATGTTCCCTGATATTTACCATCTCAAAGAGAAACCGATTGAGGCCTGCATCTTCTATTGTCTTTCGGAAAATTGGCTCGTGAGTTCTTGGGGTGCACGAGGCAACAATCACCCTGTTCAAGTCAAACTCTCTGATTGCATCTTGAATTGTCTTCAAGCCATCTGTTGAACAGGTAAACATCAAGTCTGCTGAGTGAGCCACATTTGGGAGTTTTTTAGCATGTTCACTCACCATGCTCACATCAACGGTACCAGCGATGTTCAAACCGCAGTGGCAGACAAACACCCCAATCCTTGTATCATCTGAAATCACCATTTCTACACTTCCCAGTGATTGAGGTTCACGAAAAATGAGATCCGAACTTTATTGCCTATTGAAGCATTGGTGACGCGCCATGGTGACTCTGTTTCTAACGGATTTACATCTTAGTTCCACGATTCAACAGAACCATTTGCATATTCATTCGGTTACAAATTGAAATAAAGTCTTCGGGATTTTTTAGCTTGTGAAATGACCATCTTTTGTAAAATTTTGAATTATTTCTAATTTATTTGGCATTTTCATTTCTTCTTGATTCGAACAAATATCAACTGTCACATGATTCGAATCGAACATGAAAAAGGAAGAACCATCACATGATACAGTTGAACAAGACTATAGTGTCTGGACTTCTCTAATCTTTTCAAGAATTTCATGCGGTATTTGAGGCATACCTGCTGGTTTTGTCATGAGATGGACTGGAGTGGGTGAAGCAAATGCCTTCACCATGTAGTAGACCTGTCCCAGATTTTGCTCAGCCACAATAATCTGATTTACCTCCGAAGCTAGTTGAGCTATTTCTTTCTCTGGAAATGGCCATACAGTCTTGAGCCTGAGCATACCTACCTTGATGCCTTCTTCACGCGCATCCCTGATTGCTCTCTTTGCACTCCTAGACGGTGTTCCATATGAAATCACTGCTATTTTTGCATCATCAAGCATGAATCGCTCAACGTCAATTATCTTGTCAGCATTGTGGAGAATCTTATTGTTCAGACGCGTAACAAGCTCAATCTGAATATCCTCTTTATCGCTTGGGTATCCACGTTCATCGTGGGTCAATCCAGTTGCATAGAATTGATACTTAGATCCAAATAGTGCCATTGGTGGTACTAAATCATCATCATCTGCTTTGAAGGGAAGATACTCTGAAGGGTCGACTGTTGGTAGCTTACGATATTCGAGCTTCAGGTCTTTTTCATCCGGAATCACTAGACGTTCTCTCATGTGACCTACTGTTTCATCAGCTAGTACAAAAACAGGAGTTCGATATCTTTCAGAGAGATTGAAAGCTTGCACAGTCTGGTCAAACATTTCTTGGACAGAAGCGGGTGTCAAAGCTATAATTTGGTAGTCTCCATGACTACCCCATTTCGCCTGCATTACATCTCCCTGTTGTCCTTTTGTTGGCTGACCGGTACTTGGACCACCACGCATAATATTTACCAAGACAAGTGGAGTTTCTGTCATTACTGCAAGACCGATTGCTTCTAGCATGAGACTCACACCTGGTCCCGAAGTGGCACTCATCGATTTGACTCCTGTCCAAGAAGCTCCGATGACACTGGTGATGGAAGCTATCTCGTCCTCGTATTGAACATAAGCACCTCCAAGCTCAGGCATTCTCTGAGACATCCACTCAGCAATCTCTGTTGCAGGAGTGATTGGATACCCCCCAAAGTAACGGCAACCTGCACTCAGAGCGCCTTCTGCACATGCTATATCACCCATTGTGAACATGACCCGTTCAGGCAGCTATTTTTCCTCCTTCTCTGGTATATCTCTCTCAAACTCAGGTATCTCAGTGCCCTCTTCAAGAGCTCCTTCTTTGTACGCTCTTTCAGCCTCTTTTCGGTCAGCCAAGAAGATTGCCATATCTGGACATATTCGTTCACAGAACTCACAGTTGACACATGCATCAATATCACATGCAGTCACAGGATGGTATCCTTTTCTATTGTATATGTCAGTGAGGCAAAGTACGTTCTTTGGGCAGAACTCAATACAGAGCATGCATTGTTTACATTGTTCCCTGAGGATAACAAGCACCTTCTCTCTTGTTCTGGGAGGTTTCGGTGTGATTGGTTTCCGAACCACTGACATCAATGTTTTCTCCTTGAACCCTCTGACAAGAGTCCACTCTGTGTTTACCATTACAGATACCTGTTCAGGTCTGACCCATGGCGCACCCTCGAGCTATTTTAGCCTTACCTTGAGGGACCTAACCTCGCGGAGCGCAATCAACATAGTTTAAGAGTGTTTCAGCAGTAGTCTGCTCTCAGAATATTGGAGTCGTAGCCCTTGACCATTAAGGAACCAACTGAAGATGAGTTGGCAGAGCTGGTGAAAGGTAAGACTCTAAGTGTCTACTGGTATATGTTACGACACCCACAACCTTTGACTGCACGTGAGATTCAACGCGGTGCTGAATTATCGAGTCCATCGCTTTCAATGCATCATCTAGAACGTCTGAGACAATTTGGCCTTGTTGAGAAGGATGTTCATGGCCAATATACAATCAGACGCGATGTGAGGATGGGTATACTGAATCAGTTCATGGGTCGGGGTAGGATAATGGTCCCCCGTTTTCTCTTCTATGCGACATTTTACACCTCTCTCACAGCCGCGCTTAGTACTCTATTGTTCTCATTTACCGCTAACTGGTATACAATCGTTCTTCTATTGCTGCTCGTTTCTGCTTGCGCTATACTATGGTATGAGGCATTGAAGGTTTGGAGAGAACAGCCATTTCCAGAGGGTGAACGAGATTGAATGAGAAAACAAGCATGAAACATAAATCTACAAATTTGAAAACAGCACGGAATGGACTTGCGATCGTTCTATTGCTAATGTTACCACTGACCTTGCCACTAATCACTTATGTATTCGACAGCAAAACTGAAATCGAGTCAACGCATCAGCAGTTTTTCCCCTCTGCAGAAATTCCCACACTAAATCTTAGTTATACAACTCGCACAAACTTGACTGAAACCCTAGTAGAGTCTGGCGATGTTATTGCTGGTGACCATGTGATTCTGAAAACCAAATGGACCCCCACACTTGTGAACAGATCAAGACTTGAAGTCCGAGCTCCTGCAATTCCAGCAACTCTATTGATTGAAGATAATCAATCAACACTGGAGATTGATACTCGCGCTCTTGGCAACAATGCTACATGCATTATCAATGCCTCTACTTGGCTTACAAACGGGTCAATGATCTCATTTGAGTTCACAGATGTCTACATAGGGAACTATTTCATACCTCAAGTAAAAGTAATCTCTCCCAATGGAAATGAGGATTGGACATCTGTCCATAACATCACCTGGTCCGTTTCTGATGGAAACCTTGATGATGAATTTCTCTATGATGTATATTACTCACCAGATTCTGGTTCATCTTATATACATCTTGTATCTGCAACGAATCAGACTTGGTTTGAATGGGACTGTAGCGGTTTGAACAGGACCGATACATACATTGTGCGTGTAAGAGTGACCGATGGCATATATTACTCTACAGACCAATCTGATGATACATTCACTGCAGGAACAGTTGTTACGCCAACAACCACTCCCCCAACATCGACACCAACAACAACCACTACGCCTGATATGGAGCTACGTATTATTGTGTTTATTGCATTACTTCTCTTTTCAAGTGGAATAATGGCTTTGGTTGTTTACTATGCAGCAAGAAAGTGGTTTTAGCCCAGAACCTTGTCAAGTAGAGGTCTTGTACTAATAATATGCTTGTCAAGACCTAATTCAGCTGTATCTAGTCCCATTGCCAGCCCAAGCAATTGAGTGTAATAGATAACTGGAATCTGATATCTCCTCTCACCTAGCTCCTCATTTAGTTTTGCTTGGGCTGTTTCATACTGCAAGTGGCAGAAAGAACAAACATTAACAATACAGTCGACTCCAGCATCAATCAGATTGTCAAGTTTCTCCTTGGCTATGTCAATACTCAACTCAACTTGAGACCCTCGCACTCCTCCTCCAGCCCCACAACACATGTCTTTATCCTTATAATCTACACTTGTAGCTCCCGTTGATTCCACAAGTTCATCCAAAAAAGTATGCCTCTGATTATGTTTCCAGGGTCTATTTTTGCTAGGCTTTAGAAGATGACATCCATAATGCACACCGACCTTGACTCCATTCATTGGCCGAGCGACTTTGTTTCGAATATGATCCGGACCCAGTTCGCTGATGACCTCAATGACATGTCTTGCTTCAACCTTACCAGAGAACTTGAGTCCCATTCCTTTGAAGATTTTTTGGACTTCTTTTAACCTAATAGGATGTTCGTGGATTTCCGCGAGAGCTTCCTTGAAAGTACCATAGCATCCATTGCAACCAGTAATGATATCATTGCCTGACATCTCTGCAAGAGCCAGGTTTCTTGATGCAAGAGCCAACCAAGTTGGTTCGTCAAAGGATCTAACAACACCCGGAGCTGGACAACAACTTGCCCCTTCAAGATCTTCAAGATTAATTCCCAACCTGGGAAGTACAACTCGAATGCTTGCCTCCAGATTCGGAAAACGATTTGGCATCACACAACCCAGGAAGAAAGAGTATGTCTGTGATTCAGTCACCTCATCTGTCCCCCCGCTTTTTGGCTTTTAATGAGGTCTTTGAAACCAGTTCTCTTCATTATCTCTTGTACCTGGCTGAGGGCTTTCTTATTCGAGTGAGTAGTGGGTGGAAGTTCATCAAGTCCTAGGTCTTTTCGTATCTCTCTATTAGCATCATCAATTGGGACAGCATGACCAGTGGAGAGAAGTTTCTGAGAGGCTTTCTTGTGCTCAGGTAGCATAAGTCCGTCATCTACTGCCATGTTCCTCATGATGATTATAGCATCTGTGACCTTGATTTGTCTAGGACATCTCTCTAAGCAATTGTAACATGTAGAACACAGCCAAAGATCAGTACTTGACAGCACATCTTCTTTGAGTCCAAGTAATGCTTTTCGCATGAGCTCACGAGTTCTGAAGGCAGTCCGTCTTCCACTTGGACATGCACTAGAACAAGTTCCACATTGAATACAAGTACGTATTCTATCAGCTCCGGCTTGCACTATCTTGTCAACGAACTCGGTATCAATTTCATTGTTGTCTATGGTTTCGCGAGAGATAGTATCAGTCATACTCAGACCTCAGCGTTCCCTATCCGGGTCCCGCATTTTACGAGATATAAGGATTGAGATATTGAGCGTTATATTATGGATAAATCTGCTCCATTGTGCATTAAAATCCCTCAATCGAATCTGTATGTATCAGCTCCAAGCAAGCCTAGATTTCCAATCCTAACATTCGTCAATCCCTCATCGTGTGCAACTTCCAGCGCAGCATGAGCGTGAACTCGACTGGTACGTGGGAGGTCCCTCATTGCATGATGTGGATAGAATCCAAGTAGTGCTGTTGGTATTGTTGGATCATTCTCTGAAATAAATCTGCAAATCTTCCTGACCTCAGGTAGATCAATGTATCCGGGAACAAGAAGGACACTTGCTACAAGAAACTCATTCTCACGGTTTCTCTTCTGAGCTGCCAGCTCCTTGAAGTTTCTAAGAACGACTGAGTTTGAAACTCCTGTCAATACTTTGTAGAGATCCGGCGAGATTGCCTTAATGTCGAACTTGAATGTTCCACGTGTTTCTTCAACCATATTTGCTATTCTTGTGAGCCACTTCTTTGATATATTTCCATTAGTTTCATAGCAAACTCTAACATGTTTCTCGATATTCAATAGTTTCGATGTTTCCAAAGAGTGTTCAGAATTGACTGAGGGGTCGCCACCGAAATAACAGACACATGCAGTATAATTGTCTGCTGCATTAGCAAGTTCTCTGGGTGTCATTAATGGTCTTCCAGCCGCCATCATTACTCTATAACTTCCATTCTGACAGAAAAGACAATCCGAATTGCATGAACCATAGAAGACAGCTAGGTTCTTCAATCGTTTTTGTCCAAATCCAAACTCTAATTCCTTTGTGGCTGAACAGACCCAATCAGCCACACAATTCGTTGGAAGAGGATCAAAGTACCATGAAACTACAGCCTTTCCAAGATATCTTTCAACAACTTTTGAATCTGTTACAATACGGTTGCCACAAAATCCTAAATCTCCCTCATTCATTTTACAGTGATTTCCACAGTCACCACAAGTGAAGGTGCCATTATTAGGTATAGTTGGCACTAGCTGTTCACGCCTACGAAGCAATTCATGGATTTGTTGCGCCGTAGACTGTACTCCTTCCCTAATGCAAGCAGAGCAGATGCCAACTGACTGAGAAATTATTCTCTCTTCAGACTCATGATTTGGACATAACATCGATAATAATCATGATTTTTGAGTGATGAATTTAACGACCTGAACAACACGGATTTAAGGCTGAACTTCAAACCCTCCACAGCCGGTGTGTTATTTTGACCAGTGCCGAGGAAAAAACTGCAATCGTTTTTGATACCCCGGACGATTCATTCGTGCAGATAATTAAGAAGACAGGTGGTCCTAATATTCAGAGCTGCTATCAATGTGGTACATGTAGTGGTAGTTGCCCTGCTGGTGCAAGGACCAACTATCTTGTCCGAGGAATAATTCGAAAAGCACTCCTTGGCTTGAAAGAACAATGCATTTCAGCTCCTGAGCTATGGTACTGCACTACTTGTTATACTTGTACAGATCGATGTCCACAGGATGTGAAACCAACCGACGTCATCAAAGCGATTAGAAATATAGCCGTTGCAGAGGGCTACATGCTGGTTCCTCACCAAAAAGTAGCTCTGAAAGTTCTTGAAACAGGACATGCAGTTCCACTGGATAAGGAATCATGGGAAAATTTGAGAGAAAGTGTTGGTATTGAGAGAGTCCCTCCAAACGCAAGTAGTCACCCAGAGGCAATCGAAGAAATTCGAAAGATTGCCAAAAAAACTGGATTTGATAAGTTAGTCGAAGAGAAAGAAAAGGAGGAGCATTAAGGTTGGCGAAGAAATCTTTCTACCACTTCCTTGGATGCATCATACCACATCGATATCCAAGTGTTGAGAGGGCGGTTAAACTAGTATTCAACGACTTGGGTTTGAAACTCCTTGATATGGAGGGGGCTACCTGTTGTCCAGCTCCGGGTGTTTTCGGGTCCTTTGACAGAGTCACTTGGGCTACTATTGCAGCACGTAATCTGACTATTGCGGAAGCTGGTGGCCATCCAATTACTACTGGATGCAATGGATGTTTTGCTAGCTTATGGGATGCAAACTACGAGTTAAAGCATGATGATGAACTCCGGGAAGCAGTGAATGAAAACTTAGCTGAAATCGACAGAGAGTTTAAGGGTACAATTGAGGTTTGGCATTACGTTGATGCGTTATACAATCTTGTTGGTCTTGAGAAGATACGTGAGAGAGTAACACGTCCATTCAAGGGTGTACGAATGGCTCTACACCCTGGATGTCATTGGATGCGACCAAAAATCATCAAACAGAAAGATGACTCAGAGCGCCCGCACATTTTTAGAGAACTTTGTGAAACTTCAGGAGCTGAATATGTACCATATAAGGATGAACTAATCTGTTGTGGTGCTGGTGGAGCTGTAAGAACTGCTGATGTGAAAATTGCTCTCGAATTTACAAAACAGAAGTTCGACAGTCTGCTAAAGGCTGGTGGAGCAGACATGATCGTTACACCGTGTCCATTCTGTGAATTGCAGCTTGACATGGGACAAGTGGAGATACAGAACTACTTCGAACAGCAATATACTTTTGATATACTCCATGTTGTTGAACTCCTTGCGCTTGCGTTCGGTCATGAGCCTGAGGAATTTGGGTTGAAAACACATCTGCAGTATATGCAAAGAAAGACCCACCCCAATTGGGAGCGACTTGGTCTAGAAGCAAAGACATGAAAGTTACATCACATTTCTTCCATGATATGAACCATGTTCACTCGACCTTCTCTGAAATGCTGAATCAGTTTTCTCTCTTCTAGTGAAGTACGAATCGTACTAGCGAGTGACTGTGACTTATCAAGTTCCTCATAGATTTCCCGCTTAGAACAAGATCCACCTTTCTTTGTACGAAATGTTAGAATGTCCTCCTCTTGTTTTGAGAGTCTTATAGGTGAAATGAAAGTTCTTGTCTTGAAACGCTTGATGATAGTAGGAATAAGCTCGACAAAGAGAACTGTGAGTTCTCCAACTAGAATGAATAGAAGACCAATTGGGATTAGTTGTATGGGACTTACCTGGATTTCCACAATCATCTTTCATGATACTTTGGTGGTGCTGAGAACTTAGTAACCTCAATCTCAGCTAAGTCATAAAGGCGATTTTCCTCCCCTCGGTATTTTATTCGTGTTAGGTAAGCTCGAGTATAGAGCCTAGTTGCCTTCATAATTCTTGGACGTTATCTGTGTAATATTAAGTGCATGGGTTAGAAATCGTTAACCCTCAAAGTTTGGCGCCAATTATTTTGAGTCAAATCGCTCTTTGTATCTGTTGTCCGATGGGAAGTATTTTATCGGGCATTCTTGAATCGACCTGGTACCTCTTCGGAGTGACAGAACAATGGCTGAGTCCATATCGAAACCAGTTGTCATAATTGGAGCTGGTATCTCAGGAATGCGCGCTGCACTTGACCTCGCTGAAATGGGAGTCAAGGTGTTCCTTGTTGAGAAACAACCCTCGATTGGTGGTCATATGTCTCAATTGGACAAGACCTTCCCAACATTGGACTGTAGTATGTGCATTCAAGGACCATGGATGGTAGATTGTTCACGTCACCCGAATATTGAGATTTTGGCTTACTCCGAAGTTACAAAGGTTAGTGGTAAGCAAGGCGATTTCAGAGTAGAAGTACTCAAACGAACCCGCCGTGTGGATGCTGACAAGTGCACTGGTTGTGGTGATTGCCAGAGAGTCTGTCCAATAGAAGTGCCCAATGAATATGATATTGGGCTCAAAATGAGAAAAGCAGCTTACATTCCATTTCCTCAAGCTGTTCCAAATATCGCAACAATTGACCATGAGAACTGCATTGAATGTATGGTATGTGTTAAGACATGCAAGGCCGAAGCTATTGTCTTTGATATTGTTGATGAACATGTCGTGATCAATGCTGGCTCCATCATCATAGCAACTGGATACGAACTTCTAGACCCAGCCACTATACCAGAGTATGGCTATGGTCGTTTCCCCAATGTTGTTAGTGCTTTGGAGTATGAACGAATGGTGTCAGCCAGTGGTCCAACTGGTGGAATTGTCATGAGGCCCTCCGATGGTCGTGAGCCGCACAGGATTGCCTTCATACAATGTGTGGGCTCCAGAGACGTCAACCACTGTTCCTACTGTTCAAAGATTTGCTGTACATACGCCACTAAGGAAGCCATTATTACTAAGGAACATACCCCTGAGGTTCATATTGATATTCTGTACAATGACATGCGCGCTTTTGGTAAAGGCTTTGAGGAGTTTCTTGTTAGAGCTGAAACCGAATACGATATTCACTTTGTGAAGGGGATTCCGAGTGAGATTCAAGAAGATTATGGGACCAAGGATCTCATAGTTCGTCACAGTGATGCAAAAGGCCACAATGTCCTCGTTGACAAGTATGACCTCGTAGTTCTGTGTCCTGCTATGATCCCCTCCCTGAATACAAAACTGAATGAGCAGCTTGGTATCACTACAGATGAGTCTGGTTTCATACAACCTGATTTGAGTTCGTTGATGATTTCCGAAACAGGTGTACCTGGAATCCACATGTGTGGCGCAGTTCAAATGCCCAAGGACATACCTGACTCTGTTGCTCAGGGCAGTGCTGCAGCTGCTCTTGCCGCACTGGACATCACTATTCCCCAGGGGGAAGAAACAGAAGCGCTCACAGAGGAAGACTTAGAGCTCATTGCAGCTGAACCCCGAATTGGTGTCGTTATATGTTCTTGCGGGATTAACATTGCTGGAACTGTAGATGTTGCTGAGGTCACTGAGTATGCAAGTTCCCTTCCCAATGTTGTCTATGCAGAGAATCTTCTCTATTCATGCTCTTCAGATGCTCAGGTTGTCATCAAAGAGGCCATAAAGGAACATAAACTCAACCGTCTAGTGGTGGCATCATGCACACCACGTACTCATGAACCATTATTTAGAGCAACAATCGAAGAAGCTGGCTTGAATAAGTACTTGTTCGAACTTGCTAACATTCGTGAGCATTGCTCTTGGGTGCATCAAGCTGACAAAGATGAAGCAACCTCAAAAGCGATGGACTTGGTGCGGATGTCAGTTGCTCGAGCCAAACTGTTGGAGGCGCAGGAGGAAGCTGTCACACAGATTGAACCCTCTGTTCTTATCATAGGGGCTGGCGTTTCGGGGATGGCTACTGCTGAAGTAATCTCTCAAAAGGGGTTCAATGTTTACCTGGTGGAGAAACAGGACAAGGTAGGTGGGTTCCTGAATGAACTTGCTACTGTGAATTTCAATAACAGACCAGCCTCAGAGATCGTGGCTTATTATGAACATAGAATAAGTGGGAAAGAGAACATCCATCTCCTTCTGAACTCTGAGGTCGTCGATGCAAAAGGCTCAATTGGTGAGTTTGAGGTTGTTATTAAGACTGGAGCAAAGAAAGAAACTCTCACAGTTGGCATTGTTATTGTTGCCACTGGGGCAGTCGCACTTGAAGAGAAAGGTCTCTATGGTCTTAACAAACTTCCTGAGGTAATGACTGAGGTTGAGTTCAATACTCGAATAGCTAGTGGTGAAGGTATTGAAGATGGAGAAACATTTGCAGTAATTCACTGTGCTGGGTCTCGTGAGGATGCATCACTCGAAGGCTCCCGTACATGGTGTTCAGGTATCTGTTGTATGATTGCTCTAGAGCATTCATTGGAGCTACTTGAGAAGTATCCAAACTCAAGAGTGTTTCATTTCTACAGAGACCTACGAGTCTTCTATGATGCTGAGGACAAGTACCGTGAAGCTCGGAAGAAAGGCGTTGTATTTGTAAGATTTGACAAGGACTCACCACCCGAGGTCAAGAAAGGAAAAGAGAAAGCACTGAGTGTCACAGTAATGGACCAAGTATTGGGTGCTGAGCTGACGATTGATGTTGATCATACAGTACTCGCTACTGCTATGGTGCCCCGCCCGAACAAAGAAATCTCTGAGCTGTTTAAGGTGCCCTTGAACCTGTCGGGATTCTTCATGGAAGCGCATCCTAAGCTACGCCCCGTAGACTTTCAGACTGATGGTGTTTTTGTAGCTGGCACAGCCACAGCTCCGAAGAGCATCAGTGAGTCTATTGCTGAGGGCCAGGCTGCTGCCTCAAGAGCATTGATACCCCTCATCAAGGGAATTCGAAAAGCTGAGGCAATTGTTTCAGTTGTGGATCCGGAGATCTGTGTGGGCTGTGGAACCTGCGAGATAAACTGTGCATACAATGCAATTGAGGTAGTTCCCGGTGATGGTAGCCATGATTATGCAGTCACAAATCCAGTACTATGCCAAGGCTGCGGCAAATGTGGTGCAGGATGTCCTGCTGGTGCCATCACAATGAAACACTTCACCGACGACCAGATACTCACTCAAATACGAACTGCTTTGGAGAACATGCCTGCAAATGATTCAAGGATTCTGACAATACTCTGCAATTGGTGCTCATATGCAGGAGCAGATAGTGCTGGTGTATCCCGCTTTCAACAACCTCCAAATGTGAGAGACATCCGTGTTATGTGTACAGGAAGAGTAAGCGTGCAGCACATGTTAGAGGCTTTCAGACTTGGTGCTGACATGGTATGGATATCTGGATGTCACATTGGAGACTGTCACTATGTTGATGGTAACATCTCATTTGAGCGTAGATTTGTCATCGCGAAGAAAATAATCGAGAAGGCTGGACTTGAACCTGACCGCCTTCAATTCACTCACATAAGTGCAAGTGAGGGGTCTATCTGGGCGGAAACTGTGAGGAAATATGCTGCACTTGCAGATAAGTTAGGACCAAGTCCTTTGAGAACTAGGAGGCGATAAAGTGACAGAGTCTTGGGGTCAGTTCAAATCGTTTGAGGGAAAGAAGTTCAAAGCACTTGATGCTGAATTCACCAATAAGGTTTCAAGCCTGATTGGAGGCAAAGACCTCACTGCTTGTTTTCAATGCGCCAAATGTAGCGCTGGTTGCCCAGTTTCCGACAAAGTGAACATTCAGATTCATGAAGTCATGAGAATGCTTCTCTTCGGACTAGAGGCGGTCCTTGAAACCGACATGGTCTGGTTATGCTCCACATGTTATACATGTCAAGAACGATGTCCACAAGGTATTGACATCACAGACATTCTTTTTGGTCTGAAGAACATGGCATTCAGGAAGGGGATTAGACCTACTGGCTATATCAGTGCTAGGGAATCGCTCTATGAAACAGGAAGGCTCTACGAGCCAACAGATTGGGAACGCGACGACCTCGAGCTAGATCCGGTCCCTGAACTCAACATTGCAGACACAAAGAAGATGTTGGATAGGATGAAGCTCATGAATCTGGAGGAGGAGGAAGAGTAAATGACTCAGACATACGAAGTCTTTCTCGGGTGTGCTATCCCAAGCAGATTCAATAATTATGAGTCATCCATGCGTGCAGTCGCAAAGGATCTAGGGATTGAGCTGATAGACTTTGATGGAGCATCATGTTGTGGTACTGTAGTCCTTAAGTCAATAGATGAAAATAGCTGGCTTTCAATGTCAGGCAGGAACATTGCACTGGCTGAGCAGAGAGGACATGATATTGTCACTCCCTGTAACGGTTGTTTTGGCTCATTAAAGGACACCGATCATGTGCTTCATGATGATGAGTCCTATAGAAAGAAGGTCAACGAAACTCTCAAACCACTAGGTCTCCAGTACTCTGGAAAGGTAAAGATTCGTCATTTTGTTGAAGTCCTTTATGACATGAAAGATGATATTGAGAAGAAGATTGTCAAACGCCTAGATGGTCTAAAAGTTGCCTTCCACCCAGGTTGTCATCTTATTCGTCCATCCAATGTAGCTGAGTTTGATGATCCTGAACTACCTCGAAAGGTTGATGAGCTAATCGAGCTGACAGGTGCAAAAAGCGTACATTGGGACATGAAACTTCGTTGTTGTGGTTCACCTCTCCTCATTGCAAGCGAGGAGGTTGCCACAAAGATACTTCAAGAAAAAATGATTTCAGCAAATGGCGCAGGAGCAAACTGTGTTGTTACAAACTGCCCAGCGTGCCACACTCAATTCGATATACAACAAATAGGTCTAAAGGATGATGATGGAACTTCTCTGGAGCTGCCAGCATTGTTTGTTACACAAGTGTTAGGTATTGCTATGGGAATCGATCCCGAACCGTTGGGATATGAACTGAACAGAGTGTCCTTGGACCCCATCAAAGAAATTCTTGGCATCTAGAGAATCATCAGGTCATTATTGCAGCTTACTTTCACCATAGAAAAGTTGACCTAGCTTTTTCATGGCATTTCTGACGCATTCTCTCTTTCCACTGACTTGCAGATGTCGTTTACCATCAAGTGAAATATTTACCATGCAGTCTTCTGCGATTTCCGACACAATCTCTACTGGAATATCTTCTGGCAGTTTGATTCTGAAAAATCCCACATCCCGCTCTCTGGGAATATCTGAGATGTGTACTTGGTGTTCAGGCTCATACTGTTCAATCTCACCTCTAATTGCTGCATCAAAGCGAGTTTCCCATGAATTTCTGTATTCTACTCCTTCCGTTTTCTCTGCCCAGATCATGAGCGTATCTCGAAGACGCTGTATTTTGAGCTCCATCTCTATTTGTATTTGAGTGTCAGCATCACACTGATCTCCAGATTTTATTTCACTCTCAAAGGAACGTAGGTACTCGATACTCATCTTTGAGTTTCTTAAGTCTGCGTAGGTCAAATCTGGGATGAAAACATCTCTTTCTTTCAAGGCCCCCAATAACTCATTTAGAACAATCCATCCAGCCAGGAGACCATCTAGTGAAACCATGCACTTACTCCCTCAGCATCTCCGAGGTCTGCTCAAGAAAACTCTTTTCACGCCACCAACGGAGGTCTCGTGCTCCAGTAGGGCAGATAGCACAACATGCTCCACACCCCTCACAACGCATCTCGTCAGTGACACTCTTCTTGACACCTGGTTCAATCTCAATCATTGAAACAGCATCATATGGACAAATTTCTGAATAATGACACAGGTCACATCCAACACATAAGTCCTGATCAACCTCTGCAGTGAGAAGTTCAATCTCCACAGTTCCCAAGTTCAATGGAATAGTGGCTTCGCTCGCTGCTCCTCGTGCTTGGTTCACGGAATCACTCACATTTTTCGCATAGGTCACACCAAGAAAGACACCTGGGACTGTTGTTTCAACCGGTCTGAATTTCATGTGCATTTCCAAAAGGAATCCATCTTGACCCCTGTTGATTCCCATTGCTTTGACAAGCTCATTCACGTCATGAGGAGCTTCCAATCCCAACGCTAATACCACAAGCTCTGATTTAATCTGGAATGTTTCTTGGGAGAGTATATCATATATTGTGACAATTGCTCCTTCATTTTCAGGGTCTTTCTCAACTGTTACAGGTCTATCACGCTCCCACTGTAAATATGCCACACCATTCTGTCTATTCTCTCTCCACAATTCCTCCATACCTGTTGCAAATGGACGGATATGCTCCTTGTAAGCTGAGAATATCTTGATATCAGGGAATAACTCCTTGAGTTCATGCTGCATGGTTATCACTGCTGAACAACAGACTCTAGAACAATATCTGTTTCCTTCACCTGGGTTTTGTCTTGATCCAACACAATGGATGAAAACGGGATTCTTTGGAGCTTTCTTTATGTCGCCATTTCTCAATCTTCTTTCAAGTTCAAGCGTTGAGATCACAGCTGGCACCTCTTCCCAGCCATATTCCCCTTTCTTGGGTTCATAAACATCCGTACCAACAGCAATAACCATAGAACCTATCCGATGCACATTTCTCTCGCCTGTTTTGAGATTTTGTACAGTGATATCATAATTACCATAAGAACCATCACGGGCAACAACTTTTGTATTTAGAAACAACTTAATTCGTTTGTTCGCTTCAACCTTAGCTTTCAAGTCATCAACAATGTCCTGTGCTGATTCCATGGCTGGAAACAAGCGATGCAGTTCATTCAATCTTCCACCAAGTTGGTCTTGTTTTTCAACTAGGATTACCTCAAACCCTTTTCGTGCAATATCCAAAGCGGCAGTCATCCCAGACACACCGCCTCCAACCACCATAGAAACACGCGTGACTTCGACCTTTTTCAATGGTACAGTCTCATTGTTGATTGCCTTCGCAACTGCACTCCGAATCATGTCCTGTGCTTTCTCTTGGCGCATGTCACGTGGGGCTTTTGTATGCACAAGTGCTAGTTGTTCCCGAAGACCAACTGGTCCTACTAAATAATATCCTGACAATCCTGCTGCTTCTAAGGCACTTCTGAATGTCTGTTCATGTTGCAGGGGTGAACAGGATCCAACAACAACACGGTTAAGCTTATGTTCCTTTATGGCTTGAGTAACAAGTTCCTGCCCTGGGTCACTGCACATGAAGATATAATCTGTACTATATGCTACATTTGGTAAATTCTTAGCCCACTCTGCTAATCCTGGAGAGTCTATCTCATTCCCTATAATCCCACCACAATGACAAATGAAGACACCAACACGTGGCTCATCAGTAACCTCTGCAGGAGGAATCTCCGGTAGGGATTCTGGAGTGGGTACTGGCAAAATCGAGTGCGCCGCCATGGCAGCGCCTTTCCCTTCGTTCACAGAGTCAGTACCATCCTTTGGACCATGCGCACATCCTGCAATGTATATGCCTGGTCGATTAGTTTCTAATGCGGCGGCATTGGGATGTTTCTCTTTGAACCATCCGGCTTCATCAAGATCTATTTTGAGAATTTTTGCCAGTTCCTCAGAACCCTTACTGGGTCTGAAACTACAATTAAGGACCACCATCGATATTTTATCGAGCTCGATGATTTTCCCAGATTCGGTATCTTCCATCTTTACGAAAAGATCACGTGTATCTGGATCTTCCTGTATTTCAGCAATACGTCCTCGAATGAAATTAATACCTTGGTTTTTCTGCGAGTCCCAGAGGAATTCTTCCAAAGCCTTCCCGGCTGTCCGCATGTCCATATACGTATAGATAATCTCGCAATGGTCCTTTGGATAATGCATTCTTGTTACCTGAGCTAGTTTTATTCCAAATGAGCAACATACCCTGTTGCAGTGTTTGCTATAACCACTGATATTCTCCCTGACATCTCTGCTACCAACACAGTTCACAAACAGTATTCGCTCAGGTTCCTTTCCATCTGAAGGTCGCACCATGTGTGCATCTGTTGGACCAGTTGGGTGAGTCTGTCTATCATATTCTAATGCTGTTACAACATTTGGAAATACACCATATCCATATTCCCCATAATCTAATGGTTTGTACTCTTCAAAACCAGTGGCTACAATGATTGAACCAACGTTGAGGTCGTAAACTTTGTCTTCATCATCATATATAATGCAATCATTTGGACAAACTGATGCACAAGTTCCACAGCCTATACAAGACTCTCGATCGATTGTAGCCAACAACGGAATCTGTTGTGGAAAGTTCATGTAGATTGCCTTTCGGAGTGAGAGTCCAAAGTCATATTCATTTGGCACCTCAACAGGACAAGACCTGATACACAATTGACAACCTGTACATGTATCTGGGTTTACGTACCGAGCCTTTTGTCGAATCGTGGCTGTGAAGTCACCCTCTCCACCTGTCACTTTTTCCACTGTTGCGAGAGGATGAATTTTGATGTTCGGATGTTTTCCAACAAAAGATGTCAGAGGAGTCATTACACATGCTGAGCACTCTAGTGCTGGGAAAATCTTGTAGATTGCAACATAGTTACCACCGATGGCAACTGTCTTTTCAATCATGTGTGCTACATGACCACCATTTGCCAGCCCAAGGGCTGCATTGATACCAGCCATACCACCTCCAATTACAAGTACATCCGTGGGCTTGGTCTTCTGTTTTGTTTTTTCGGCTGAATCGCTGACCATGAAACATTCTCCAAGGATCCGTAGTGACATCGGCTCCATCGTGATGGGCGATATAATCTTTCTGACAGGGGCTTCACAGCGTTAATTTCAATTTTCAGAACACGTGTTCTAGTTACTCTCATCATTGCTTCATATAACTACATGAATTTGAATCAACCCTCAGTCTGAATAAACAAATTGTGTTGGACTTTACTGTGAACAGACTTCTGGGAGCCACAAGTAAAAGGTAGAATGAGGGAATCTCTTTCCCTCATTCCTGTACTTGAACACTTCTTTTTCGTTTAACATAGGGATAAACAATTGCAGAGAAAACGATTGCGAGTAGGTAAAGTATGATTGGTATCCAGAGAAACTCAAGCATCATTAATCTACTAATCTCTCTTCCATATCCACCGATTGAACTTGGAAGGTAAATCCATGTTAGCGCTCCAAAGTATGCTAATATCACAGCAAGCCGCACTTCTCGTCTTACTTTGAAGGCATACATGTATGTGAAGACAAACATGAATGCAAAACCGGACGCAAACATTGGCCACATATCACTGGAACTAATCGGGGTCATGAGTGTGTTGTAGACCGCCACAAAGAACGCATGCACTCCAACAAAGCTCTCTAGCAAGACCACCCATCCACGGTTGACATGGACCACTGTATATGCTAAGGAAACTTGGGTGAATAGCAGGAACATGTAGAAGAAGCCAGTCAATAATTGGGGATCATAAGTCATCGGATGGAACCAGAAGGTGTAGACAAGAGCCCACGCAATGACATATTGATGATTTCTTCGGAAGAAGCCTGAAACTTGTGCTGTCATTGGTTTGCCTAGTTTTCGACCCATGAATAGTCCGCGCCGCGGATTCTCGATGATCAAGATGAGAACGAGCATTATTATGACAGAACCCTGACTTGTCCAAATCGGAACATCTTGTGCCAACCCATCAAACCATATGTGGGTTTGAACTAAATGAAGGATAATGAACGCTCCATTGATGAGCAATGTAAACCAATTGTACCTTGTCAAACTAGTCGTTGGTTTTGTCTTAAGTTCAGTTAGATTTCTTTGTGCCCAGAAGATTGCACCCCAGATTGAAAACTGATGTGCAAGATAAAAACTCCAAACAATGAACATTGTCATGAAATCTCGAGTCGTGAGCTGCCAGTAGTAATAGTCTGCTCCTGGGTCTTGCTCTATGAATGTTGAAATGAATGGTTGAAGCAGAGGACCCAATGCCCAAATTAAGTATGTAAAGCAAATTGCAAAGACCAGAGCTCCTGCCCATGCATAAAATGCCTTTTTCGATTGTCTAGATGCATCATGCGATTCCGTGTTATCTTCATCACTCATTAGGTATCACTCCTCATCATCGCTTTTTTTGGGAACCCCTGTATTAATTTCACGGTCGGGAAAGTTATAACTCGGTAATTACGATTCTTTAATTTGGTGTCTATATGACCAAAGAGAAGATAATAGCGATGCTTCATACTCTTGGAGAACGTTTTGAAGACCCAAAAATCCAGCGTAGGTTCAAGGAGTACAACAAGACGCTTCAGTTCATCTTTCCTGATATTGATACCAAGATGTTCATGAAGATTGGTGATGCGGAACTCCTTGAGGTAGCAGAGGGAGAAACTGATGCAGAGCTCCAAGTAACGATGGACTCCCATGTGTTCTTTGCAATCATAGAGAAAACAGAGAGCCCTATGGCTGCATATTCCGCTGGGAAACTCAAGACAAAGGGCGAAGTACCGGATCTATTGAAGCTGCAAAAACTACTCATTTGATTGTGGTTCCTTATCCACAACCATCGAAACAAGCTCACGCATACGAACCATCTGTGTCCTTACACGCTCAGCTCCCTCCTTGGTCAGAACTGCGAAGGTTGTAGGTTTGAGATCGACAAATCTCTTTGAGATTCGAATCAGACCTAATTCTTCCAACTTTCTTAGATGGCTTGACAGATTCCCTGATGTGAGCCCAAGTTTCTTCTGAAGGACAGGGAATGTCGCATGTTGCGTGAAATACAGGTAGACCAAAACAGAGAGTCGTGTGGGGACCATGGTCTCACGGTCCTCTTCCATGAGTCCTACCAATGCAGATAGGAGGTCCCCATCGAGACTCAACTCTATCCCTGCCTTTTACTCTCCAGAAGAAGTCGTTCAGCAGTGATTAACATGAATATCCCAATAATATAGATTCCACCCATATCCACTACAATAAGAATCAGGTATGCCGCTTCAAGAAAAATCAGCATTGGAATTATGCTGAGAAAAATTGCTATTGAAAAGTAGAGATGTTCTCTAGAGTAGAAGTCATAAGTGCTAGACCTTCTTCCAGCTAGATAGTTAATTGTGAAGCCAAAACCCATTATGAATTGGAGTATTGATGGGAATAGTAGATGCAATCCCATTTGGAATAGTACAAGAGATGATACCACAATAGCTACTCCAATAACCCCCCACAATACAAGAATCAGTCCTCCACCTTCAGATCTACTTGGTTCTGCTGGGTATGATTGCGTAAGTGGAACAATCAGTCTAAAGCCAATGACCCAAGAAAAGACAAGGCTGATTATAACAAATCCAATATTCACCAGGAATGGATCTCCAGGTCCTATAAGATTCTGTAGTGACATTAGAATAAGTGTGGCAAATGAGATTCCACCACCAATTAGGATATAGACCAGTCCTGCAACTCTACGTGAAACCACTTGTGGATATTTGTCAACCAAATCTGTGAGCAGAAGAAGTTGCTTCGCTTGTTTAATCATATCCTCATCTGTTTCAATTTCATCAGAACTCATTTGCACACCTCAACATCAAACGAATTCACTTTCAATTAATCTCCCTAATAAGGCTAACAGAAAAAATGAGGAGTCCCATTTGGGACTCCTAGCGTGAACTGAATCTCTCAAACAGAAAGATTCCCACAATAACTAGCAGAACCCCGACCACTGACACTATTGCCAAGTTAGTCCAGATGACTGGAGTTGTTATTGGAGCGCCTCTCAGGAAGAGAGTCGTTAATGCATCAGTGACATATTTACTTGGAATGAACATCGAAATCGCCTCAGTTACGCCACCAACGGGCATGAATGTTCCAAAGAACATCTGAGGCATTATGAAGATGAAGCTCATTCCAGTGGCTGCTTCGGCAGACTTTGAGATTGTCGCAGAAATCAGACCGAATCCGACTGCAACCAGAGAGAATGCTAAAGCTATGACAAAGGTGAACGCGACTCCTGCTATCCCACTCGCTGGTCTATAACCAATCGCGAAAGACGATGCAAGAACAAGGGCAACCTGTACTACTGCAATGATCATGTAGGACACTGTTTGACTTACCAAATAGTCTGCTGATGAGGCTGGTGTGGTTCTGAGTCTTTTAAGAAGTCCTTCGTCTCTCTCGACAGTCATTGTCTGAGCGACAATCATTGTCATGAATATGGCTGCAAAAGCGAAGATTCCTGGAGCCATGTAATCCCATTGAGTAAAGGTACTTGACTCAACGAGTGCTGGACTTCCAATTTCAACTGGAAGACCGATAGCTATTGCATCGCTACCAAAGATAGTTTTCATCAGAGCTTCCTGAACGAGAGGAGGAACTGCTGAAACTGCTATCATAGATCCACTATCAACATAGAGACCAATTGTTGTGTTTGCCCATGCACTAGGGTCAAATGGGGCTCCATAGTATGACTCAACACTATTACCAAATCCCTCTGGTATGATTATGAACGCATCGAGATTACCCTGGAGCAGTGCATCTTGTCCAGTGGCATTATCGTTGAAGTTATAGACAGTGAAAATCTCAGAAGTAGTCAGATTGCCAGTAAATGCATAACTCCAATCTGCTTCTGTTCCTGTACTATCCAGATTCAGAAGGCCAACATCGAAACTTGTAGTGTTTCCACCTCCAATTGCACCAAATGCAAAACCAAATACGAAGGTAATCATGATTGGAAATATTATGAGAAGGAAAAGAACAGCAGTTTCTCTTGTAGTCTTCCTTAACTCTTTCTTTGTTAACGCGAGTATACGTCGTAGGTTCATATCTACACTGCCTCCCTCAGCTTCTTCCCAGTGAGCTTCAAGAAGACTTCTTCCAAGTTCTTTGCCCTATGTTCTTCCATTAATTCCGCAGGGGAACCAAGAGCAATGAGGGCACCCTCATCAATGATGGCAACTCTGTCGCAGAGCTCTTGAGCCTCTTCCATATAGTGTGTTGTGAGGATGATTACTTTCCCTTGCTCTTTCAGCTCACGAATGAAGTCCCAGACAGCTCGACGAGATTTTGGGTCCATGGCAACTGTAGGTTCGTCTAACAATGCAACCTTTGGATCGTTGATCAATGCCATGAGCATACTAATCCGACGAATCATTCCGCCGCTGTAGTCTTTAGCACGCCTCTTGATGTGGTCCTCCATACCAATCTTCTCAACCATGGTCTTGATTCGCTCCTTGAGGATGTCCTTTGGCACGAGATGCATCTCTCCCATTAGGGAGATGTTCTCTTCACCAGTAAGGAAACGATAAAACGCAGGCTCTTGAGGACAAACTCCAATCACCTCTCGCACACCTTCTGGATCAAAGACAACATCATGCCCGTCAACCGTCGCTGAGCCATCAGTAGGCTCCAGAAGCGTGTTCAGAATATTGACTGTTGTACTCTTCCCAGCACCATTGGGTCCGAGGATACCAAACAGCTCACCCCATCCAATTTCAAGACTGAGGTTGTCAACAGCTGTGATGTCACCAAATCGTTTTGTCAGATTTGTTATCGTTATTGCAGATTCAGACATTGTAAATCACGAGTATGAACATGTATAGAATGAATATAAGGAGTGGACAATCTTTGAACTACATCGTGGTTTGTACCACAAACTGGTTAGAATCTCAATAATTCGCTGAATCTTTAAAGGGATGAAGCAATACATGGCAACCCTGAAATTGGAGGTTCTATTGATTGCGTGTTCTTATCACAGCTCCCTTGACCGATTCTGGTATAAAGAAACTACAAGATGCAGGTCTCGAGGTTAGCTATCAAAGCTGGCTAGAAACTGGCAAACTACATATGAGCGATTCATTGCTTCAGAAAATTAAGGATGATAACTTCGAGATAGTAATTGTGGAGGGTGATGAGATAAAAGAGGAAATTATTGAACAGACTGAGCTGAAACTGATTGGATCGGTTAGAGGTTCTCCCAACAATATATCACTCCAAGCAGCAACTGATAACAAAATACCAGTACTAGCAGTACCAGGTCGAAATACAATTGCAGTGGCAGAGCACACAATCGCACTGATGCTGGCTCAAGCGAGAAACATAGTGGCTGCTGAACGATTTCTCAAAAATGATTTCTTTGTGGATGACTTCAAAGATTTTGCAAATATGTACACTAGTCTCATGGGCATCGAGCTCTATGGGAGAACGGTTGGTATAATTGGACTTGGTCAGATTGGTTTTGAGGTGGCAAAACGCTTGCAGGGGTTTGGTGTGAAGATTCTTGTGATGGACCCATATGTTGAACCCCAAAAGGTCGAAGAAGTATGCGGAAGAATTGTTGAGCTTGACGAACTATTGACTCAGTCAGATATTATCACTATACATTGTCCACCCACTGACGAAACTCAAGGAATGTTAGGAGCCAAAGAGTTTGAGAAGATGAAGAGGTCTGCAGTTCTGATTAACACTGCAAGAGCATCAATAACTGATGAATTTGCCCTTCTTGAGGCTTTGAAAAAAGGGGTGATTGCAGGTGCAGGTCTAGATGTCTTCTCCATGGAACCTGTTGATTGTGATAATGAGTTTCTTGAGCTTGACAATGTCACTGTAATGCCTCATATGGGAGGAAATACAGTTGAAACAGTTCAACGCCAATCAGAAAGTATTGTATCTGGCATCCTAGCTTTCCTTAAAGGTGAGAAACCCCCGAACATCTTGAATCCAGAAGTCTTCAGTTAGGGGAATGAATAATGGTTGTAGCCGCGATTGACGCAGGTACTACAGGCGTAAGATGCATGATTGTTGACCCTAAAGGTGAAAGTCCAGGCATATCAAGAACATCCTGGGATTATGTCACACCTCCTGACCTAGAAATCGCAAAGGAGTTCAACCCTTCAGAGTTCTGGAAACTTGTCTGTTCAGTTATCAAAGGCGCGATTAAACACTCTGGGATTAAGCCCTCGGATTTGAAAGCAGTCGCAACAACCAGTCAACGACATGGTCTTGTCCTACTTGCCTCAAATGGGATCGAGTTGCATGGTGGTCCGAACATTGATGCTCGTGGGGCAATGACTCAATATCTCATCGATGAATCACTTGGAGAAACTTATCATGAGATCACTGGTTGCTGGCCCCCGATGATGTTTGCGCCATCTCGACTCAGTTGGTTCGAGGAAGAAAAACCTGAGCTTTATGAAAAAGTAAAGCATCTTCTTCCAATCTGTGATTGGATAACATTTAGACTCTCAGGAGTATACTCCACAGACACATCATCAGCAAGCGCGACTGGTTTTCTTGATGTCCGGACCAACGAATGGAGTGAAGAAGTTGCTTCAGCTCTTAACATAGATTTAGACATTTTGCCGGATATTCGAAAATCTGGTGAAGTGGTCGGAGAGGTGACTTCTGCTGCTGAGAAAGAATGTGGTCTACCAAAGGGTCTTCCAGTTGTTCAAGCTGGTGCTGATACACATTGTGCTCTTCTGGCAAGTGATTCTAAGGTTGGTGAAATTGCTGTCATAGCAGGAAGTACAACTCCTGTGATGATGATACTCGATAATCATCTCTGTGTTCCAGACCAGAAAATCTGGACAGGGACTCATATGAAAGAAGGTCAATGGGTTCTCGAAAGTAATGCTACTTTGACTGGGGCGGTCCTAGAGTGGGCTGTGAGGCTTCTTTGTGAGCGATCTGAGGACCCAGTGAAATGTAGACAGAGAACTTTTGAAAGTCTTGATGAGTTGGCAAGCGGAATTCCCCCTGGAAGTGAGGAAACCTTTGTCACTCTTGGTCCAAGCATAATGGACTGTCAGCAAATAACAGATGTGAAGCAAGCACGTATGGTCTTTCCTCAACCTGCTCTCCCTCAGGTTACCCCCCTGAACTCTGCTAGAATGATTCATGCTGTTCTTGAGAACGTGGCGTTTGCTATCAGAGGGAATATTGAGCAGCTTGAGCAATACAGTATATCAACTGGCGTGAAGACAATTGGAGGAATGACTCAGTCTGCAACATGGACACAACTCTTAGCTAATGTGTTGAATAGACCAGTTGATACACCCCTTCAATCTGAGGGAAGCCTCTTGGGTGCAGCAATATGCGCAACCATAGGAGCAGGTTATTATCAGTCAATTGATGAAGCTACAAAGAATATGATTCGGTGGAAATCCACTTATCAACCTGATAACCGTGCAGAGCTGTATAATCGATATTATTCAAGATGGAATGAAGTAAGATGCGAAGGTGAATGATGTGTATGAGAAGGAGAAGAAGGAATTACTTAATATATGTCTGGAGATGATCAAGCACGACTTGGTCATCGGCTCATCTGGAAATGCAAGCCTCAGAGTTGGAGACCACGTTGTCATCTCCCCAAGTTCTGTCCATTATACAGAAATGACCATCGATGATGTTGTAGTCATTGACATGGATGGGAACGAGGTAGAAGGAACAAGAAATCCTAGTATCGAAAAACCAATGCATCTTGAAATCTACAAGAATCGACGTGACGTTCTCGCTATAGTCCATACACATAGTCTCTACGCATCAGCTATGGCTATTCTACATGAACCTCTACCACCAATACTTGATGAGTTAGTTCCTAAATTGGGTGCAGGGATACGAGTCAGCAAGTATGCAATGCCTGGCACAAAACAACTGGGGATAAATGTCGTCGAAGTCATGGATGAAAGAAGTGCAGCACTGATAGCAAATCATGGCGCAGTATGCTGTGCAAAGACCCTGAAGGATGCTCTCTTTCTCTCCATTCTATTGGAGCGTACCTGCAAGATTTACATGACTGCAAAACAAGTGGGTAAACCAATAGAACTTCCTGAAGATGTTGTCGAGGATGAACAAGACATCTGGGAGATGATGCGAGAATTCTGAGGGTATTAAGATGAATGGGTACATGGGTCAAATCCTAGTTGCCGACTTGTCAAAAGAGGAAACAAGTACCCTCGAGATTGACTCCTCTATATCGACGCAGTTCCTTGGTGGGAGTGGATATGCAGCGCGACTTCTTTACAGCCAGCTTGAGCTAAGTGTCGACCCTCTCAGTCCAGACAACATACTCCTTTTCATGACTGGCCCATTGACTGGAACACTTGCTCCATCTACAGGTCGTCATGTAGTGTGTGGAAAATCACCACTAACAAACCTCTGGGGGGAATCACATGTTGGGGGACATTTTGGTGCATTTCTAAAGTTCTCTGGGTTCGATGGTGTTCTAATCAAAGGCCGAGCGGAGAATCCAGTGACATTGCACATCGATGAGGGAAAGGTTTCGTTACTATCTGCAGTAGATTTGTGGGGCGAGATGACGGGGCCAACACAGAAATCCCTGAAGGACGATCTTGGACGGGTTCAAGTCTGCTGCATTGGACCTGCAGGTGAAAACCTTGTCAAGTTTGCGAGTATTGTGACTAACGAGCGAGTATCTGCACGATGCGGTCTTGGTGCAGTTATGGGATCAAAGAAACTAAAGGCCATAGCAGTTGGCGGAAAGTCCAAGGTCCCCCTTCACACTCCCGATGAGTTTCAAGAACTTGCGCAGTCATCCAGAAAGACACTTGGTGAAGCCATGTCAATGCTCAGTGATCAAGGAACAGTCATGTACGTGGATATTGGGATGATGTTCAATGACATGCCAATCAAGTACTTCCAAGAGATTGAATTTGATGATGCAGATCTTATCAATGCTAAATCGATGGAGGAAATTCTCACCGGTCGAATTGCTTGTTACTCTTGTCCGATAGGATGCGGAAGAAGGGTAACTGTGCCAGAGTATGGATTGGAAAATATAGGTGGTCCTGAGTTTCAGACAGTTGCTTCATTTGGTTCAAACCTATTGATATCAGACCTGAAGAAGATCGCACTAATGAACAATCTCTGTAATCAATATGGAATGGACACAATCAGTTGTGGAAGTACTATTGCATTCACAACTCATCTATGTGATGTTGGAAAAGCGAACTATGGTTTCACATGGGATGACGCCGATGGCGTCATTAATACAATCCATTCTATCGGAACAAGGAAGGGCATTGGTGATATTTTGGCTGAGGGATCGGTTTCAGTTGCCAAAAAACACTCGGCAGAGGATATTGTACTTCATGTAAGAGGAATGGAGATACCAAACCATGACCCTCGAGCATTCTCAGGAATGGCAACTATCTACACAGTTGCCTCCAGAGGAGCATCACACATGGAAGGAGACATGTATTCTGTTGATATGGGTCAAGAATTTCGACAACTGGGTATTAATTCTGGCGATAGGCTAGAAAACGATAATAAAGGCATAACAGCAGCCAGAGCTCAAGACTTCAGAGCATTCTTTGACTCCGTCATCATGTGCCATTTTGCGATTGTTCCGCCTCAAACAATAATCGAACTACTGAATCTCGCAATTGGAACCTCATACCAACTTGATGACATTCTGAAAATTGGCGCACGAGCAGTCACGATGAAACGACTCTTCAATCTAAAATCTGGTCTTAAAACAGACGATGAGAAACTTCCCAAACCACTATTGACACCTCATGCTGAGAGTGTCACAGATGATTTTGTCCCTGATGTTGATGCTCAACTGGAGGAATATTATAATTATAGAAAATGGGATAGAAAATCAGGTAATCCCTCTGATACAGCGCTTGAGGAACTGGGATTATCTGATCTATAATACACAATCCGGCAGCTTATTCCGTAGGTCTTGAGGCACAGAAGCTGGTGGTGAACGCAATCCAATCAATCAGCGTCCTTTTCACTCAAATCTTACTCTTCTATGGTTTCATTCTGTTTGGCTATCTAATTTCACGAATGTCTAGAAAAGGAAAAATTCTCAATAAGCATCTTAATTCATTGCTCATCAAGGCTCTACTACCAATTCTTGTTTTCTATACCTTTCTTACATCAGCTTCACCTTCATTATTAGAAATACCAATCTTTCTAGTACTCGTAGTTGCTATTCACCTTCTCGGACCTGTGATACTCTATCTTAGACTTCGAAGGCTAGACATTAATAACCAGACCAAAGGCGCCCTCTTCATCTGTTCCACTTTTAATAACGCGCTTTTCATACCTCTTCCTCTTGCACTTATTTTCATAGGCCCATCTGCTGTACCTTTTGTGATTATGTTCTCACTCACTCAGATGATCCTCTTTGTCACCCTTGGTTCTGCTATGGGAGCGACTTTCGGAGGAAAAGAAGCAGGTTGGAAGAAGGTCGCGAAAGATGCTGCTACTTTTCCCCCCTTTTTGGCCATAATCGTGACCCTAGTTCTCATGGGACTTAACATAGAGCTCCCAAATGATCTTGCTCTGATACTCTCCTATAATTCTCCTCTCACCACATATCTTGCACTGGTGTCAGTTGGTCTAGGAGTGGGTGTTCGGTTCTCTCTATGGGATATTCGTACAGCCCTAAATGCTGTTGTGGTACGTCAGTTAATAGTACCCTTAATCATCTTTCCAATTATCTTGATCTCAACCCTTTCGCAAATACCTATTCAAGTGCTTATTTTGGAATCTCTTATGCCTCCTGCTGTATTGACCGTTGTCTACGCTTCAGGGTTCAATCTAGATGTTGAAACTGCCTCAACTACCGTTACAGTTGGTACGCTTCTTTTATTACCACTTATACCGCTTCTTCCACTCATTATTGGATAATGGTTTATTGTGCAATCTGAAGGCATATATCGTTTATACTTCTATTAACCTCAAGTAGTGATAGCTTTGAGAAAGCGTGATTCTGAAAAATCTGATAATCCCGAAACCATCAAGAAATCGCTCGATGAAATTGTCCAGAAGCTTGACCAAGATGCAGAGGCAAGTAGGAGCTGGGGGAGTTCTGTAACCTCAAACAAAGAGGAATGGGAGAAGCTGAAAAAAAAGATTCACGATCGGCAGATAGCCTTGAAGCAACTTGTTACTGACAAAAAGGCTGGGATTATTGGTGTGGATGAGTTTAATGCTAAGTATCAGAAACTCCAAGATGAGCTCACTGAGCTGGAATTCGTCGTGTATAACATGAGACTTGGAACGAAAGTTCAATAATTCATTATTCTTACTCGGCTCGAGCACGCATTATCAAAAGCACTGACTCAATTACTACAAGAACCCCCAGAACTCCTGATAGTGCGATAAGGCCTATGTTGACTGTGTTATCTGTGCTGTTTCCTGACCTTCCTTCTAGACCAGATACTAGGGCTCCAAGGTTATAGCTCATCATCGAAAAGTAATCTGCTCCTGCAAAGAAGATCGTCTTCCACCAAATTAGAGTGCCCCCGTAATCTGCCTGCAACTGATATGCAAACTCTCCGCCAGTCTGGAACTGAGCCACATCTGAACCAATGATAAGGCTAATACTCCCATTTTGTATCGCCTCCTGAACTTCCAATAGCTTTGCTCCAGAGATTGTGATATCTTCAATTTGAAGTACTGCGTCACTCTTAATTCCAAACGTTTCTGCAACATAGGCTTCTGCAGGGGCCACCAAGACAGCATGCAAATCTGAAAAATGATGAATCTCATCAAGAGCTTCAATTGTTTCCTCTAGTTCATGAATGGAATCTAAAAACATCGCAAAGTTAGAATCCCATTCATTGGACATTGTACTGTTAAGAGTAGTCAGTGCGAAACGAGTCGCATTAGCAATGGCCAAAGCGTTCCTAGGTAATAACCAAAAACCGTGGGGGTTCCCCTCATGTTCATGCTCACCATCTAGCTCTTCTACATCACCTCCTGGCATTGGTAGTAATTCAGCACCATAATCCTCGTAATTCTCCCATGCCCCATCATCATCGTGAAATGTGATGAATGGTGTTGAGGTCAGATTAGCCAATTCCTCCTCCCAATGGAAGTGCCCAGTGAAGACCAATAAATCCGCTTCATTGGCGATAGCGAGGATACCCGGAGTCACTGCGAACGCATGTGGATCGGTCCCTTGTTCTAACAAGACTGCCGTAGTAACCCGTGAACCTCCAATTTCTTGAACAATCCCAGCAAGAGACGATACCGAAACAGCTATGCTAGTCATAGGAGAGTCTTGTGCCTGCACATCTGATGTAACTCCACTCATGACAAGAGGTAGCAGAATTAAAATCAGTGGTATTAGGGACATTTTCTTATGCATCACAACATTCTCTCCTGCAAATCATCTAGCCAAATCCTTAATAATAATTTTGAAATAGTTACTAACAAATGACCTGTTTCGAGTGTTGAAAATGTCATTCAAACCTGTTGCTATTTCCATGACGGAGTCTGATCTTGAGGAACTAGAGTTTCTCCTTAAAGAGGGGGAATTCTCAAACCGTTCTGATGTGGTCCGTCATGCTGTTAGAGCCCTAATGTCAGAGCATCAAAAAATTGAGAGAGCGAAGGGAGTCATAACTGTTGTAGTCACAGCACTCTATTATAAGAAAGGGCAAGGTCACAACATAAGTGCAGTTCAGCATGAGTTTAAAGACACTATTTCAGCAACCGTCCACTCCCACACGAGTGATGGTAGTTGTATTGAAGTAATGATTGTGACTGCTAAGGCCAATATTGTACGTGACTTTCTCAAGAAACTTCGTGCACAGAAGAAAGTCCTGAAAGTCGAAGTCAGTTTAATCGGAGGAAAACCTTGATGACCACTGAACCATTATTACTAGCACAAAATTTAGCTGTTCGTTATCCCAATGGCGAACTCGCCCTGCATAATGTTACCTTTCAGATAAAATCTCCAAGTTTCATGGCGATTATAGGGCCAAATGGGTCTGGAAAGTCTACTTTGCTCAAGACCTTTTTAGGACTCATACATCCATTCAGAGGCTGTATCAAAGTCAATGGTCTCGACTCCGTAAAAGAATCTGGAAAAATTAGGAAAATGGTGAGGTACGTACCTCAGAGAGATCAAATAGAACTCACAGTACCAATGAAGGTGAAAGATATAGTTCTAATGGGTAGACTTCTCAAAAAGATGCCTCCTCGATTTGCCTCATCAAATGACATCAGAATTGCTAGAAATGCACTGGAACAGGTTAATATGATTGATCTATGGGATCGTCCTTTTCCAGAGCTCTCAGGGGGTCAAAGGCAAAGAGTCCTAGTGGCTCGGGCTTTGGCTAGTGAGGGCTCAATTCTTGTGCTTGATGAACCACTAGCAGGTACAGATGCAGAGAGCCAAGATCAAATTGTTGAAGCTCTTGGTAGGTATCACAAAGAGAATGATGTTAGCATAATAATGGTCACACATGACCTCAATCCTGTTCATACTCTAGTTCAAGATGTCTTGCTACTGAAGAATACGGTCATCGGAACTGGTGCGCCTTGCAGTGTGATGGACCCAGAGTTAATGAAAAGGGTATATGGACCTACTGCAAGAATTGTGGAGTATGCGGGGCATCGGTATTGCATGACTCGTGACTCAGGAATTGATCGTCATGATTGATATACTCCAGTTAATCATCGATAGTCCATTTCTCCAAAGAGCAATTATAGCAACAGTTTTGGTTGCTATAGTTGCAGCAGCAAGTGGAACATTTCTTGTTTTTCGTGGACTCTCTTTCATGGCATCTGGTGTAGCACACGCCGCACTTGGTGGGACAGCTCTCGGTATTTTCTTACAGGACTCCGGGCTTATTCCTTGGTTTGACCCAATACTTGGAGCTTTATTGTTTAGTGTACTAGTGGCAGTCTTTACAGGGTACGCTGGAGAATCAGGAATAACACAAAAAATGGAAGTCGCAGTGGGAGTTTCCTTCGCTTTATCAATGAGCCTTGCAGTCTTTTTGATGTACTATATCCCTCCTTACAGAGTTCCACAGATTTGGGGTTACTTGATTGGTGATATCCTTCTTCTCAATAACATTGATGTCATTATGCTAGCAAGCACATCCGTTCTACTAGGTTTCATCACTTTGATGTTCAATAAGGAATTTGTATACGTCAGTGTTGATATGGAGGGTTCAGTTGCACACGGAATGAACGCACGTGCCTATCATTACCTGATGCTCATAGTTTCAGCTCTTGCTATAGCTCTTGCTACGAAGGCTGTGGGTGCTATTCTAGTCTATGCAATAATGGTTGCTCCTGCAGCAGCCTCTAATGAATTAGTGAAATCGGTTAGCGGTGTAATTCTCTCTGTGTTTCTAATAGCTCTAGTAGCTGAACTTGTTGGTATAGCAACATCATTTGTGGTCTATGTTTCACCAAGTGCCATCGCAGGTATTCTGGCTGCACTATCCTATTTACTAGCTCTCCAAATCAAACGAATGAGAGAGAGAGTTCATGTCGATCTGCCTGATTCTAAAACTGAATCGAATGACCCAACTGACACATTCATAGAATCATTGTCTACCAATGAGGGACATGAGCATCATCATGATCATTGATTTCGATGGTGCTAATTGAAAGCTTGAACAACGTTCAATCGGTCGGTATGTTTAAGAGTGATACGTAAGTCCTCGGGTTCCAAGGTCGTGTGAAGAACAGTGAGCGACGAAATCCCTGAAAGAAGCGAAATGATACGTTCCACGATAATTACGGTCGTTTTCACTATAGTATTTTTCATCTTGGGACTAACTTTTTGGGCTTGGTCTTCACCAGAGGTCATTGCTACAAGCCCCGTTGGTGCAATTAATGAGTTGAACCCCGCTCTTACAGTTTTGATTGAAGTTATAATAATGCTCATGGCATTCATCTTCCTTTCAGTAACTGTGATCAATCTACGACTAGCGCTGACCAATATTAGAGCTGGTTGGACTGATGTCATTGTCCTTCTGATAATCATAGCAATTGTGACATCCGCAATGTTTGGTCTTTTCGTTGGTGCTGCAACAGTTGTATTGTCCCTAGGTTTTGTAGTGTATCTCTACCTTCTTCAAGACTAAATTCAGTGTACAGTCAATTATACAGATGCACCAGAAGCTTTATGTGGATAGGTCTTGGTTTCCGTTTTAAAGCCTAGTGGCAGGAAAGCCTAGGGCTGGTAGCAAAGAAGTTGTCACAACTCTTCGGAATTGTTGGATTGAATATCTTTGGAAAAGTTCTGACTTCCGTTGTGTTCTGGTTGCTTCTTGGAGGATGAAACTATGTTTGGGATCTCTGGCGCTGGTTATGATATGAGTACCAGCATCTTTAGTCCTGATGGACGAATATTCGCTGCGGAATATGCGAAGAAAGCAGTCGAACAAGGTGCTACATCAATAGGTATTCTTGTAGACGAAGGAATTGTTCTACTCGCTGAGAAAAAGATTCAACCTTTACAAGAGCCTGATAGCGTGGAAAAAATCTCAAAGATAGATGAGCATGTTGGCGTCGCCACATCTGGTTTGATGGCTGATGCTCGAAAGCTTATAGCAGAAGCAAGAGTAAAAGCACAATCGTACTGGCTAACATTTGAAGAATCAGTACCAGCAGAAGTTTTGGCTGAGCATATATGTGACATCAAAGCACAGTTTACCCAAGGTGGTGGTGCTAGACCCTATGGTGTAGCCATGATAATTGGTTCAGTTGATCATGATGGATCGCCAAGATTGTTTGTCACAGACCCTGTAGGCACATATTGGGGCTTCTTAGCTTCAATCATTGGAAGGGGTGCTGCAACTGCTGGTGAGTATCTTGAAAAGAGATACAATCGGAAACTTAGTCTAAATGATGCAGTTGAACTTGCAATAGGTTCACTTCATGAATCTGGTGAGAAGAGCCTAAATGAAGACAACGTTGAGATCGCCAAGATTCCAGTGAAATCTCGGAAATTCAAGAAACTATCAAGCTCTGAGATCAAATCCTACCTTCAACCTACCAAGCCTAAGAAAGCATAAGAGTTGACCTACAAATGATGCGTGGAGGATCAGGCAGGAAGACAGGAGAGAAATGGGTCGATCTTGATGCAGTTGTAGTTGGATTACAAAAAGGACATCTTCGATTCGAGTTATTAGTAGACCCAAATCTTGCATTTGATTACCGACGTGGTGAAGATATTCCTCTCGAAGATATTCTAAAATCCTACGAAGTTTATGAGGATGCAAAACGAGGAGAGCATGCAACAGACAGTCTTGTGAAGGACGCATTTGGATCTGATGAAATCTTTGACATAGCTCCAGAAATCATCAAACAAGGTGAATTTCGACTAACACATGAACAACGAGATCAAATGGTTGCAGAGAAGACTGAAACAATAATCGACCATATATCAAAGCGTGCTATGAATCCCCAAACAGGTCACCCACATCCCCCAGATAGAATCCGACAAGCTATGCAAGAAGCAAAAGTTCGTGTTGACCCTTTCATTAATGTGGATGAACAGATTCCGAACATTGTGAAGGCACTACGTGTAATCATTCCCATCTCTTTTGAAAGTGTGAAACTACAGATCACATTGCCTGCTTCATACTCTGGGAAAGGATACAACATGGTAGCAACCGCAGGTGTAATCAAATCTGAATCATGGGGTCAAGATGGGTCATGGACAGGACTCGTTGAGATTCCTGCACAAAGGCGACAAGAACTCTATGATGAGCTCAACAAACTGACGAAGGGACAAATCAGAATTGAAGTCGTCAGATGAGCGTGAATGAAGAGAGAACAATCAAAAATCATAATCATTACAGAATGAGGGAATAAATCATTGGCAGTATATTTCCAGAAACGAGAAGTAGTCGTCCCCGGCCAACTACTTGCAGAGGGTAGGTATAGAGCCTCCTTTGGCACATATGGTGAGGACGGCAAGATATTCTCCTCTCTCGTTGGTTTAGCAGAACTTAGAGGCAACACGGTTAAAGTAGTCGCTCTCGAAGGTGCTTACATCCCAAAAGAAGGAGATTTAGTAATTGGTATAATAACTCTAGTGGCAGGCAATAACTGGAAGGTGGATATAGGTGGTCCATATGGAGCATCTCTGCACGCAAACAATGCGTTAAGGAGACCTTACTCTGATGACATCTCTGAGTATATGGATATTGGAGATGTAATTGCTGCAGAAATTATAGCCTTCGACAGAGGCAGTGGTCCATTCCTCGGGATGAAGGGACGTGGACTTAGAGTTCTCCAAGGTGGGATGATTTTGAATGTGAGTCCTGCCAAAATCCCACGAATAATTGGTAGAAGAGGGTCTATGATTAACATGATCAAAGATCACCTGAATATCCAAACAATGGTGGGTCAAAACGGGCGAATTTGGATTCGTGCTCCAAGCACGGAAGTTTTGAGGCTTGCGATTAAGGCTTTTAGGACAATTGAAGCTCAAGCACATACATCCAAACTAACAGACCGGATAAGTGAGATGCTTTCGGAAGAGATGGCTAAAATAAAGGCCAGTAGTTCGCCCGGAAACGAAATTGACTCGGAAGAAGTCGATGTTCCAGATGATATCTCTGATGAGGATGAATCAGACGTAGAACTGGAACCTGAATCTGAGTACGAGGTCATGACAGAAGCTGTAGAGGACGAATCAGTTGAGGTCGAGGCTGAGGCTCAAGTAATTGAAGAAGAAGATGAGAAAAAGAATGAGGAAGTGAGTGAAGAATGAGTCCTGAAATAAAGCCTGACTTTTTGATTAGTCCTGAGGGCTTGAGAGTGGACGGTCGAAGACCTGATGAAATGAGACCGATTGAGCTAAAAGTAGGAGTACTAAAACAAGCTGATGGCTCAGCATCAATCCGTCAAGGAAAGACCTACATTATTGCTGGTGTTTATGGTCCTAGGGAGCTTCATCCAAGACACTTGACACTAAATGATAGAGCATATTTACGAGTTGAATATCGGATGGCTACATTTTCTGTTCCAGACAGAAAACGGCCTGCTCCTTCTCGCAGAGAGAAAGAGATTTCCATGGTCATAGCCAATGCTTTGAAACCCGCATTATTCCTTGAGGAGTTTCCAAAAGCTGTTGTAGATGTTTTCATCCAAGTGATTCAAGCTGATGGAGGTACTCGTTGTGCCGCAATCAATGCAGCTTCATTAGCACTTGCAGATGCTGGAATTCCAATGAAGAGTCTAATTCCTTCTGTAGCTGTTGGAAAGGCTGATGGTCAACTAATCGTGGATCTTGGTGACGAGGAGGACAAGTATGGTCAGGGTGATGTGCCAATGGCCATCATTCCGAATACAGAGGAGCTAACTCTCCTACAACAAGATGGATCCTTTACTCGTGAAGAACTCCAAGAAGCAATGCAAATGGGAATAAACGCTTGCAAGTACCTTCATGAACTACAAAAAGAAGCTCTTCGAAGGGCGTACGTCAAGAAGACACCTGATGAAGAGGATGATGAAGATGATGAGGATGATGACTTTGATGATGATCTAGAAACAGATCTTGGCGAAGCAGAATTGATGGAGGATGAGTAGAATGGGCGATTATAGTTCTCAAACAATTAGTCATATTGATCGTGAGTTCATCTCGGACCTTCTACATAAGGGTGAGCGAATTGATGGTAGAGCATTCAATGAGTATCGTGATATTGAGGTTGAAGTCAATGTAGTACCTGCAAAAGCTGAAGGTTCAGCTTTTGTAAGATTGGGTGATACCAGTGTGGTTGCTGGTGTGAAGGTTCTCGTTGGAGACCCCTATCCTGATTCTCCTGATGAGGGCGTTACCATGGTAACCGCTGAGATGTCACCAATTGCATCACCTCTTTTCGAGCTTGGCCCTCCTAAGGAGGATGCCATTGAGCTTGCACGAGTTGTGGACAGAGGCGTAAGAGAATCTGAAACTGTAGACACTAAGGAGCTCAGCATTGAGGAGGGTAAGAAAGCCTACATGGTATTTGCAGATATATATCCTATAGAATACGATGGCAACCTCATTGATGCATCGTCTATCGCTGTCAATGCAGCGCTCCTCACAACAAAGTATCCTGAAATGAAGGTTGAAGATGGTAAACTCATAGAAACCGGAGAACTACTGTCTCTTCCGATAAAGAATGTCGCTGTTGAGGTAACAGTCGCGAAGATTGATGACATTCTAATCCTTGATACAATTCTAAAGGAAGAGTTCGTTCAAGATTGTAGATTGACCATGGCAGTTGATAGGAATAATAACTTCACAGCCATGCAAAAAGGTGGCGGATCCGGACCAATGTCCCTTGAGCTTATTGATCAAGCTATGGACATTGCTCAGGAGGCAAACAAGGACCTTCATAAAGTCATTGACGAGGCTGTAAAATCAGTTGAATAGTTTAAATGTAGATGATTTGGACTAGTTCCCAATCATCCAACTTCTATTTACCGATAGATAAGATAATAAGAGGAACTGCTGGGCGACTGATAGGTTCCAGCAGCCTAACCACTCTTTTCATGAGAGTAAAGTAAACAGCAAAGGAGTCCAAGAAATGGCACGAACTAAGAAGGTTGGTAGCACAGGAAGATATGGATCAAGGTATGGTGCCAAGCTGCGGCGTAGAGCCCTTGATATCGACAGCCGAAGGAAGGAACCAACACGTTGTCCTTCATGTGCTACGAAAGCGTTGAAGAGAAAAGCTGTTGGCCTTTGGGAGTGCAGTAAATGCGACCTGCTCTTTGCTGGTGGTGCATATGTACCATTTACTGAGGCTGGAAAAGCTGCAAAGAGAGCTATTGCTCAGAGGGTTTCAGGTGATTTTCTTTCACTTCGAGAAGATGAAGACATTGAAGAAGTAGTTGATTTCCTTCCTAATGTTGAAACGGAAAAGGTCGAAATCGACACTGAAGCAGTCACCACTGATGATACAGAAACTCTTAATGATGTAGAGTAACTTCAGGCCGAAATATCTTGCCCAATCTGCTTATTACAACCTCACGGAAGACAAGCAACCGAGTGCGCTCTTTTTCACGTGATCTATGGGCAGTCCTTCCTGGAACTGAACGATTCAACCGGGGTGGAATGGGTTTAACTGAACTAGCTGCTCGTGTAGCGCAGTCTGGTGCCAAGGCTGCGCTTGTTATTTCGATGTGGAAAGGAAATCCAAGTATACTTAGTTTCAAATCTTCTAAAGGAGAAGAACTTGTTACAATAAAGATTGAGAGTGCAAAACTCAGACGTGAGGTTAATGCGAACAAGAAAACAAGACTCGTCGGAACTGCTGGAGTCTTCATAAAATCAGGAAGCCATATCAAAACTAGAGAACTTGGATTGATATTATCATCATTTCTTGGTATTGCTATGGTTGAGATAGCTCATCCCAAAGATGCTCTGATAGAGGAAAATTTGTCACTAATTTGGTTAGAAGACCAGCCTTCTGGAAAGATTCTTTGGACACATTATCATTCTACAGAAAGAATCGAAATAGGTCCAAGAATCAAGGTAACATCAATCAGGAGTAATGTGTAGGATGGGTTCAAGTATTGTTTCAGGAAAATCAGTGATTGAGATTCCAGTCGACTCAAAACAAACAGCAGAAATACTCCTTGCTGCTCTCAAACCTGAAACTCGGTCGAGTCCATCTGAAAGAGCAACAACTCAAGTATCTGTTCGAGATAAAGTTCTGATCATCGAAATCGAGGCTAGCGACATAACCTCATTGCGTGCTGCAATGAACTCCTATATTGCATGGGTTTCCGCCTGCATCAAATCAATTGAGCAAGTAGGCTGAAATCGACCAATCAAAATGCTTAAGTCCCAACTAATAAGGCGCAGTTTGAAAGGAGCTTTTTGAGAAAACAGGAGTGCACTAACTATGGCTCAGAATATTCCTCCAGAATTGGACTCTGACATTCGGAAGTTGTATAATCTAAAACGTCAGCATGACGCATTTACTAACATGGTTGAAACCTATAAGGAACGGGTTAAGCAGCTGAATGAAACACTTGAAAATTTAAGGAAACAACCTGATGACACGGTTACCTACAAGGCTGTGGGACAGGTCATGTTCCGAGTCGAAAAACCTGCAATGGTTAGCGAACTTGAAACTGAAGCAAAGGGTCTTGAGAAGAGCATAAAGCAAGCTGAAACCAAGCTCGCAACACTTACCCCTGAGCTCACAGAACTTGATAATAAGATTCAGCTTGAGCTTTCCAAGCGTAACCTACGTCTTCAGTGAGAAAGATGAGTCCCATAATTACACTAGGACTTCCAGATATGACTGAGGATGTTCTAGAGCAACTTGCAGAAGATTGCGAATCACAAATTAGCAAATTCATTCTGAAGAAGATTCCTGAGAAGAGTATTGATACTTTATTCGTTAGCTGTGCTTTGGAACTAATTGATGGTCAGCTTGACCTCGATGTTGAGATAGAGATAGATCAACTGTTCGGTACAAGTCAACCCCTTGATGACCTGCTACAAGATGCAACTGATTTTGGAGTGAAGTGGCTTGAGAATCGGCTGACGGAGATGAAGAAAAAGTGAGTCTAGAGAGTCTCCTAAAGGACTCAAAGAACCTCCTCATTCTTGGACATCAAAACGCTGATCCTGATGCAGTCTGTTCAATGATTGCATTTGCTAGGCTCTATAAAACACTAAATCCTAATGGTAACCTCCACCTTGCAGCAGACGACATTAGTCGACTATCGAATCAGGTTTTACAGACATTCGCACCCAAGGTACAGGTTTCAAATACTGCCGGCTCGAACCACGACTTATTTGTTTTACTTGATACAAACAGCAGATTCCAACTTGGACCTTCACTGAAAAACATTCTAGAAAATCCCAAAAAGACGATAGTGATTGATCATCATGAACGGAACCCCGAGATCAATCTGATTGCTGAGCACCAAATATTACATGATGAGATGTCATCTACATGTGAGATTATGGTGAAACTATATTCTGACTTAGGAGTTCAAATTGATGCTAACACTGCTGACCTATTGCTCACAGGTATGATTTTTGACACACGCCGGTTTTTCTTCGCAGGCTATGAAACACTATCCACAGCTATTGAACTGATTGTTGCAGGAGCTAATTATCAAGAATGCATGAAATCTCTATTAATCAAGCCTGACAAATCTGAAAGAATTGCTCGCTTAAAGGCAGCCGGACGAGTTAAAGTACATACAATTGGTGATTGGATTGTAGCTATTTCAAAAGTCAATGCATTCGAAGCAAGTGCATGTCGAGGACTCATTGAGTTAGGCGCTGATGTTGCCATTGTTGGTGGTAGTCCATCTAAAGATGTTGTGAGACTCAGCTCACGTAGTAGAAGAGAATTCTACGAAAAGACAGGAGTCAGTCTTGGTTCTGATGTAATGGAACCAGTCGGTCAAATTATAGAGGGTGAGGGTGGTGGACATGCAAATGCCGCCGGAGCCAATGGAAAGTCAAACCTCGATAAGGCGCTTGTCACTTCGGTAGAGCTCATTAGGAGGATTGTTGAAAAAACAACTGATTCGAACGAAGATAGTCCAGTATAGGAGGAACCCTAGAGTGCCCCTGATAGAGTTTGCAGACTTCAGTTTCAAGTATCTAGGAGCAGAAACTCTAGCACTTCGGAAAATAAACCTCCGCATAGAGGAGGGTGAATATGTTGTTCTTACTGGTCCCAGTGGCTGCGGAAAGACTACTCTATGTCGAGCTATCAATGGTCTTGTACCACAATTTCATCGTGGCTACATTGCTGGTAATGTAATAATTGATGGGAAAAGCACGAGAGATTGTAGTGTTGCTGAACTTGCTACAATCGCTGGGTTAGTATTTCAACAACCAGAGAATCAGCTTGTCACATTGAACGTAGAACGTGAGATTGCTTTCGGTCCTGAGAATCTTGGCGTTGAACCAAATGAAGTGCGTCGAAGAGTCGAGGAACTTATTGAGATGTTGGACCTTGAGCATCTACGGGAGAAACACCCTCACGAAATGTCAGGAGGAGAACAACAGAGAGTAGCAATGGCTGCAACGTTGGCGCTTAAACCAAAGATACTTGTGGCTGACGAACCCACTTCAAATCTAGATCCTCAGAGTGCTGCAACTATTCTTGATTTGATAGCAGAGCTAAACCACCGCGATATGACTGTAGTACTTGTTGAACATAGATTAGATTTGGTTTCAAAAGATGCATCTCGAGTAATATTGATGGACAAAGGCAGTATCGTAGCTGATGGTGAACCTCGTGAAATTTTGACAATGGACCTTTGCCAAGAGATTGGTGTTGGAATTCCGAAGGCAACACAACTATACAAACGATTGAAAGACCGGGGGATTGTTCTCAACAAAGTACCGCTCACAGGCGCAGAACTGGCAACAATTGTCCAGGAGGTCAAAAACGGATGATAATCCTGGAAGATGTGCATTTTGCTTATGATGGCTTATACACAGCACTTCGTGGAGTCTCTCTCCAAATTGATGAAGGTGAAAGTGTTGCAATAATGGGAAGTAATGGTGCTGGAAAAACCACATTAGTGAAGCATCTAAATGGTCTGCTTCGTCCTGATAAGGGTCGTGTAATCTTAGATGGTGTAGATACAAAACACTACTCTGTCGCAGAACTTGCTCGTGAGATTGGGCTTGTGATGCAAAACCCTGACCACCAACTCTTCCTAGACAGTGTAGAACGTGAGGTCTTATTTAGTCTGGAGAACCTCGGATATTCAAAAGAAGAATCTAAGATACGATGTAAACAGACACTAAATCATCTGGGCCTCGAAGCTCTCTCAGATCGGTCTCCATTCACGTTGTCTGGGGGCGAACGAAAGCGAGTAGCTCTTGCTTCAGTACTTGCCACACAACCAAGAGTTCTATCACTTGATGAACCCACGATTGGGCAAGATGCAAGACAAAAAGAGACCCTTGCTATGATGTTGAATGAGCTTAATGAGAAAGGCAAAGCAGTTATTGTAGTCACTCATGATATCGAGTTTGTTATTGAAAACTTTCCTCGCACTGTTGCGATGGCCAATGGGAGAATAATAGCTGATGGTCCTACAAACTCAGTTCTAAGTAATAATGAAGTAATTGAGATGTGCTCTCTTACGAGACCGCAGCTAACAGAAACCGCCAGATGTCTGCATAATGTGTTTCCAGATGTTCCAGAAAGATTAACGCTAATGGATGACCTCGAAGAGATCGTGGTCAAAATCTTGGGAGGTATATAAACTGTCATTCCTTGAAATCTTTCAATATACTCGTCAAGACTCTGTGATTCACAGATTAGACCCCCGTGCAAAGCTGTTCTTGTCTATTGTGCTTGCAGTGGTGTCACTTCTATTCCTATCGATAATACCGCTCCTAATCATATTCTCGTTTCTAATTCCTATCATTGCTGCTGCAAAATCAATTGGCAGATGGACTCGTAGCATGAGAGGGTTATCCATTTTGCTTATTTTCATCATCATATTCAATACTTTGTTATCTACTCAGCCTAATCCTTTCTCGCACTCGATAGCACTGACTCTTCGACTTGTAGCTTTGATGACTTCATTTTCGGTCTTCTTTCTGACTGTACATCCTGATGAGCTTTCACAAGCATTGATTCAGATGCGTGTTAGATTTGAGTTCGCTTTCGCAATGAGTATGGCGATGAGATATGTTCCAACGCTTGGACAAGAAGCCTATGCAATAATGGACGCTCAGAAAGCGAGAGGAGTAGAGCTTGACAAAGGAAATCTACTCAAGCGAATTCGCAACATTGTGCCCATTATCGTTCCATTGATAATTGTGTCAATCAGAAGAGCATTATCAATTGCAGAGAGTATGGAATCCAGAGGATTTGGCTTTAGTGAGAATAGAACTTACATGACTGTCCTTAAATTCAGAAGACGTGAGTGGGCAGTTGTCATGATTTCACTGTTTGTACTAGTTTTTGTTGTTTATGTGAGATTCTTTATACCACTGCCACCATGGATGCTTTGGGAAATACCTTTCTAGAAGAACTAATTCTTCAAAAGGTCTATTTTAAAGAGAGTGCCTGAATTGATCAATAAAGACCGGATTCGCTTCTTAAACTCCAATGCGGTAAAGACCGGGAATTATGTCCTTTATTGGATGCAGTCATCTCAGAGGACTGAATTCAATCATGCTTTAGAATATGCCATTGAGCAGTCAAACAAATACAATCAACCGCTCTTAGCTGTATTTTGCCTAGTTGATAACTATCCCCGTGCCAACATCTCACATTATCGATTCATGCTTCAGGGTCTATATGAGGTAAAAGAATCGTTGAAAAAAAGAGGAATTGGTTTCGCAATTCATCATGGGGACCCGAAGAAGATCATCCCGTCCCTTAGTACAGATGCATCATTGGTTGTAGTTGATAGAGACTATCAACAGAATCAGAGAAACTGGCGGCGGAAAGTGGCTCAATCGCTTGAGTGTCCTCTAATACAGGTTGAGTCGAATGTGATTGTTCCAATTGAAACAGTATCCCAAAAAGAAGAATATTCAGCAGGAACGATTCGTCCAAAAATAAGTAAGGTTCTTGACAAATACTTGACGCCCTTACAAAAACGACGAGTCAAAAATGTCTATGAGGACATTGGTCTTGATGGTATTCAATTCACAGATGTTGAAGATGTGCTAATGAAACTTCGAATTAAGAATCAGAAACCTCAGAAGATTCGGTTCCAAGGCGGGCTAACCTCTGCAAGACAACTATTGAGAAACTTCATATGCAATGACTTAGTCGTTTTTGAAACGTTGCGGAATGACCCTGCCGAGGACCGTCTTTCAAATATGAGTCCTTTTCTCCATTTTGGACAAATCTCTCCATTGGAAATAGCTCTTGAAATCTTGAACTCAAATAGCCCTGGCTCAGAGAGCTATCTTGAGGAACTAATAGTCCGAAGGGAACTGAGTATGAACTTCGTCTTCTTCAACGAGAATTATGATAACATAGAATGTCTCCCGAATTGGGCAAAGGAAACTCTAGATCTGCATTCAATGGACCTACGAGAGTATACTTACAAACTTAATGATTTGGAAAGAGCGAAAACTCATGACTCCTACTGGAATGCTGCTCAGAAGGAAATGACCGTATACGGAAAGATGCATGGATACATGAGGATGTACTGGGGCAAGAAGATCATTGAGTGGAGCGACTCTCCTGAGGAGGCTTACAATACTTGTATCACTCTGAATGACAAATACGAACTTGATGGTCGAGACTCAAATGGTTACGCAGGTATAGCTTGGTGTTTTGGAAAACATGACCGAGCTTGGAAAGAGCGAGAAATCTTTGGTAAAGTACGGTATATGAATGCTAATGGTCTCAGAAGGAAGTTCGATATTGAAATGTATGTCAAACGAATCTCTGAATAACTCATTGGTTCATTTTGGAGCTACACGCTGAGTTAATTTATCAACTATTAATTACATTTACGAAACATTATTGGTGGTGACGCTGCAGTGTCTCCTAAATTGCCTGATAGAAAATTATACACAATAAAAGACCTAATGAACGATTTGAAGAAGCTTGATGCTACTCCTAGCGTTCTCTATGATGTTGGGTCTGAGCTTGTATATCGAGAGCTAGATTGGTGCAAGAAGACTCTTGGGGATGACCATCTTGTAACCAAGAATTTGATGGCTTTGATGGAATTCATGCAGTACGATTATGAAAATCAATTACTCACCGCAGAATTATGGCGAGTAAAGGATACGCCTAAATCTGCAATCAACACATTCATGCGTGATAGACCTGAGGAATTCCTAACACATCCTATTGGAATTCTAAGCGAACAGATTCAGGAGGTTCTCAAGAGAGCAGACGAATCTAGGCGTGAAGAGAAAAAGCGGTATAAAAAACTCGAGAAGAGTGTACGTGCTGAAATAAAGGCTGACAGCAAGAATCCTGATCTCTGGAATAAACTTCGACTTTTACTATGGATTTTAGGAAAATATTCTGAGTCTAGTGAAGCATTCAAAACTGCAAAGGAACTTGGGTGGTCGGCAGAGAGCAGTACCCTCGTTGCCATTTGATTTTCAGCCACATACTCTAACAAAATGCATAAACAACTTGAGTTCGTCCTCTTAGGGAGTTGGATGATCACTAAACAAAGAGTAACTACAATTAGTAGATTCGATGAGGATTGACATAATGAGAGAATACGAACATCCTATCTACTTAGGATGCTCTAATGGTTCAGTCCTTTTTTGAAGTTTAATATTGAAGCTTAGAAACCAATTGGTTCAATTGGATGCAAGAACGTCTGAAACTCTAATATTCTTCCTTCTGGATCTTGAGCGAAGAACTGGTAAATCTGATACTTCTCATTCTCCACGGGTTGAGAGGTGGCGATATAGCTTAGCATTTCATACATTGCGTCAACATCCTCTCTTGTGGGATAAAAGAATGTAATTAATCCCTCCACATCTGAAGACTCACGATGGCAGAATCCCAGGAGAAGATTTCCATGACTAAGAATGATGCAATCCTCTTGCTCTAACCACACATACATTCCCACATCGCTCACATAGAATTCAACTATTTCTTGGAGCATCGTTGTTTTGAAGAACACAATCCCTGCCAATCCATGCACCACTGCTAATTGCTACAACGTTCCTGATATGTTTTAGGAGAATCTCAATCCTACACTTTACGTCTCAAATCCGCAACAGTTGTTTCGGTTTTTAGCTCCTTTCATAGGTTGTCCTGTATATTTCAAACCCATTGATTTCACACAAATAGATATTCTAATTCTATAACTCAAAAATGTTGAAAAGAATCTTGGAGGAACTGAAAGGTGGCGATAAGAGCTGGTAGAACTCCCCGAAGCACCTTCACAATCTTGAGTGCGTTGATTATTGATGGGCCCATGTGTCCAAAGGAACTCAGTGTCAAATTAGATATGGCTCCCCGTACTGTTAGTTTTGCACTCAAGCAATTATTGAGCAAGAAGATTCTGCGTCGAATTCCAAACCTGCATGATATGCGTCGACCAAAATACCATGTGAATATGGATCAAGCAAGGAGTCTGTTGGAGAGATACAAAGACACCCCATATGTGTCAAGCATTCCACCCATGGCTTGGCACAAAATGATGTAATTCAATTTCTCTTCCATTTATCATAGAGTTGGAATGCTCTACCAACTCTATTACAGTGTGCAAATGCAAGAATCTCTGAGCCATTCATTGTATCAGGTTTATACTCTTGCATATCCAAATTCTTTGTTATTCTCATGAGTTTGACAACGTACTTTTGATCAACCTGTCCTTCAGTTGATAGCTGATGTAAAGAATTCAGACCAATGACCGCATTATCTATGAAGAAGGCAAGTGCCAACCCTCTTAGGAATATGGTTTCGTTTCCTCGCATTAGAGGATCGACCATTAGACTTATGATTTTGCATATCTTGCTGCGTGTTTCGTTTGTTCTTTCATTCGAATAGTTTCCTGATATCAATTGATCAACACGCTTTGTCATGTCTGAGTAGAGCTCATCAATCAGATTACTCATCTCTGCAACCGGTTTTATATCTGGAATTTGATTGCTTGGTATCCATTGAACAAACTCTCGGTTCAGGAACACTGTACTCCCGGCTCTAAGTACGGTATGATATTCTTCTGTTGACTTTACAAGACCAGCTAGAACTGATAGAAGATCCTGCCCACAACAGTTACAAATTATCGCACCCATAACTGTGCGTTCGATAATTTTGAACGAGTCAAGCGCATGATCCGCTCCTCTTGCTCTACGCATTCTCACTCGACCATCTCTAAGTATGTGAACTTTGATTTCCTCCATATTTCCCCATGCATAAGCAAGCTCTTTACTACAGCGCATGTCTTCATATCTTGATGAAACACAGTCTAAAAACCAGCAGAGTATTGAAGGATCAAGGACTCCGTATTTCATTGGATCTCCTGGAGATACTCCATTGAAGATCCTCATCTCTGCCATGAGTAGATCTGGAGAATCTGTACAAGGCTTTGAAAGAAGAACACCTCTTTCTGGTTGCTCAGGAGCTGGTTTTTCGGTATTTTTCACATCTCTTGAAAGGGTTTTTAGCTCCTCTCTCTCTACTCTAAAGCGCTCTAGACCGAGAATAGGACAAGCTGATATCTCCACGCTTCCAACGACAACTGATCGTGCAAAAGCTCCACAGGTAGTGAAACCACATAGACCACAATCAATCTCTGGTGTGTTCTTCCTAGCCTTGGTCCAGACACTACTCATTAGTTACAAACCTCTAGCAAACCATTGTAGAAACCTCCAATTTCACCTAAAAAACACAATGTCTTAGGCCATCTTCCATGTGTTCCATTTCGGAAGCTATCGCTTCATAAAACTACAGTCAAACTGAGCCAATTATGTCGAATTCTGAACTAAGGACGTGACATGAATACAAAACCAGAATTTCAATTGTACATTATGGTGGTGATCATCTTTGCGACACTTGATAAGATTACCAAAAAGTGCACTTCGTGTTCTACAGCATTTAACAACCAGAGGTCCTCTACCTCCAAGAGTAATTAGCAAGGAAGCAAATGTTCCACTTCGTACAGTAACTTTTGCGTTAGACCGCTTGGTTGGTTCAGACCTTTGTGAAAAAATTCCCAATCTTGGTGACATGCGGAGTACACTCTATGTTGTCAACCAAGAAAAGGCAAGGGCAATCTTTGCCAAATATGGCTCGATTGTTAGGTAGAATCCTTACTTGGAGTGATTATCTATTGCTGACTTATTCTGAGTTGAAATCAAAGTGTATGCTTGCATTGAACAAGCTGTCTTTGAGCGAGAATGAAGAGTCCGCATTAGTGCTATATCAGAGTGATTGGGTTCGAATTCTCACTGTTCGTGATGCTGAAACCTCAGAAAATTGGAGAATTGAAGTTGAGGTGTCTCTTCCGAGGCAACCATGTCCTAACACTCGAAAAGACGTTAAACAATCCATTAATAATCTCATCAAACATCTTGAGTATCTGCTTCGACTTGATGATGAAGGATTAACAATAGGAGTCATGTCACAAGATGGTCTGTGGACTGCTTCTCTAGATATTGATGATTTACCCCAAGATAGCTTATTCAAAGTGCTCATACCTCCCTCATAATACTCCTCAGCATTTTGTCTAGCGAGTCTTTTATGAAGGGAGTACTCATAGAAAATACAACCAATGGATGTGTTTCCATGAGTTTCGATATTAGCAAGGCAATGACAATCAAACTTTCTTCTGAGTTGCCTCCTGATCCAGCTTTTGATATACAGTATAGACGAGCACCCAACAGGGGATACGATCTAACCCCCACTGAAGTTCCTTAACAAGTTTCTTTGTCTTATGATGCCCATTCTTCTGTAAGATCTCTAGGAGTTCGTCACCTGTTTCATGTATTCCTACCATCTGGTATGCCTCAACTAGGAACTCACCTGCATGAAACCTAATCAATCTAGCTCTCTCACTCACCCTTTTTTATGACAGATGCTCGAACCACATGAAAAACTGTGAAAAACCGACCTTTAATATGCACTTTTGGACCTTGGCATATATCAAATACACGGAATAAGCCTTTTTCTTATAAAATAAAACCCCATAATCGAAATTTAGCAATCGGGATGATTCTAAAACACATAGAGCAGCAATTCTTCCCTATAATTCCTTAATTATATTCCACCGAACGCTGAAATGTCTTCTATCTTCTAAATATGAGATGATAAACGAGTACAAGTAACTAGGTTGGAGGTCATTCATGTCAGAAGAGAAGTCTGGGGCTGGATCAGTCATCACAAAGCTCTGTTTAGTCTTAATGGCAACTCTCCTGCCATCATACATCAGCCTTTGGTTATTAACGATAGTACCCTTTGGACCTGCCCAACTAAAACTCCAAGCTTTTCTCCTCTCAGGTGTCATTTTTTTTCTGGGATCTTGTACACTTGCATTTTCACAGATATCAAAGTACAAAATTATTCTCTGGCTGAGTGGATTCGTCATCACAATTGGTGCGATCATTGTCGGAGGAGTCCTGCTTCTCATCCAGATCGCACTCCTCTACCCCTTTGAAACCATAATGATTGCTGGAATTGTGACCGCATTACTCTTGCTGTGGTATGGTCAAAGGGTGCCATCATCACCTCCAGAAAGCCCAAGCATTCCCCAAAGTGTTGGAATCGCAATCTCTCAGAGAGTGATCAAAAAGGATTGTCTGGTTGGGGCTGTCGAACTGACTGAGTTCCCAGAAGAACATCTGCTGAACAAGGACCCCGATCAGTCCAAGTATCAACCTCTCTTCAACATCCTACGCGTCATGGTCCTATCTAACTTTCCAGTGGGGCTCCGGTACGAACGTGTGAGGAACAAGATGCGTGTGTTGTATCTGACCTGGGCAAGGAAAGATGCTGAACTGTCGGAGAGTCTCGAAACACTCGCTGACACTGTAAAAGGAAACCTCTCGGGCTTCAAACGAAAGGTACACGCGAGGTTTTATGCACCAACTATTAGTCCATTTGCTACGTCTGTGACGACATATCTCTTGGGTGAACCACTTACAGTGGACGACCCACGACAGAGGATTGATGCAATCACTGTCATGATGGAGGTTCTTCTTGGCCTACAGAACGGAATTGTGCAGTTCTGGGCCATTCCAAAACGCTCTAGTAATCGGGCAGTCCAGTCACTGGGGAAACAGTACAAGACTGAGAGTGAACGGGCACAGCTGACCATATCGAAGCCAAGGTCAATACTGCTTTCTGGTGAGGTTCAGGAGTCCAAGACAAGGACAGACATGGAGGCTGTCAAAAAGGCTGAGTCTCTACAGATACAGATTGATAGACTGAGCAACAGTCATCTGTGTGAGGTTGAGGTTTCCGCGACCTGCTGGGACCGAGACGCAGCGATTGCTGAGAAATACTCAAGGAAGCTAGCGGGAGTATTAAGGGGCACTCTCATCCCAGCTGATCCCCAGAACCATCTCTCTATTGAAACCCAGAAGAGTCCTCAAGAAGCCAACAGACTGATTGAGGGTGAGATAGTTGGTAGGACAACGCTTCTGTCACTTGAGGAGGCAAGTGTCTACTTCTCCTTAGCACGAAACGATCTCGGTATCTCAGTTGCAGACCATGCTTCATTTCGTACAAATCCCACAACCCGAAGGGGCGATCAGAAGGAACGAAACAAGACTAATGGTATCCGACTTGGGAAGGTCTTGGATGACTCAGGAACTCCCGCTGATGATTTCGTGATTCCAACCAATGATCTGACATCACACAGCGTGATTGGCGGCGACATTGGGAACGGAAAAACTGTGACTGAGTCGAACATCACCCTAGAATTATATCGGCTGGGGATCAACTTCACCAAGCTGTTACTCTCAAAGAATGAGGACCATCTTCGGTTTCTCCGGAAGGTGAAGGACATTCTTGTCCTCACCCCAGGTGATGAAACTGTCACTCCTGTAAGGTTCTCTCTCAGTGAGTTTTGTGAGGGCATGCATGTCAACTCAGTTATCAATGACATGAAGGCTATCATCATTGCTGCGATGCCTGCGCATGGAATCATCAAGGAGTATATGGAGCTGGTCATCGAACTGACCTTCGAGAGATTGGGCTGGGACCGCGAAACCAACACTCCTGGGTTGGCTATTGTTCTCTCAGACTTTCTTGAAACCTTGCCGCTCATCAAGGAGGAGGTCCAGTACAGTACACGAGGAAACGAGGATGTGTGGGGAGCACTCTATATCAGGTTCAACAAGTTATGTAGTAGTGCACTCAACAGTGTCTTTGGAACGACCTCTGGTATCACCATGAAAGAACTGACTAAGAAACCTAGTCTTATACTACTATATGCACTATCCAAGGATGAGCAGTCGTTCTTTGTCTTCTGGTTCGTATCCAGAGTGGCTCGCTACTTTGAGGCAAAGAAGAAGACTGAGAAGGTGTACAAGAAAGGGCTGAAGTATAACGTGGTCATTGAGGAGTCTCACAGGATTCTCAAAGTTGAAACTGGGGTCAAGGTGGATGAGGAGCATGGTGCAAAACAGGCAGCTGTGGAAACAATCACCACCACTATGAAAGAGTCGAGGAGTGCAGGAGTGGGCTTCACTCTAATCGCACCGGGGTTCTCAGAACTCACAAGCAGTGCATACACAATAGCCCTGAACATAATCATGCACGGTAGAGGTACGGGATCAGATCGAAAACTCATCGGCGATCAGATGAACTGTACCGAGGACCAGATTCGGATGATGGGATCCTTACCAGTCGGTGAGGCTGTGATTCGAACTGCCAGTATCAGCAGACCAGTGCGGGTGCGGGTCAATGACATTGTAGTGTTGCATCCAGAACTTGCTCTTGGGAAACCAGTGACTGATGAGGAGATTATTCAGCACATGAGCCCTTTCTTCACACAGAACCCTCATTTTCAGACCAAGTCTGCACACGCTCTTAAATCATTGAAATCAGGAGAACTATCTCTTAGGTTAGCAACCATTAAGATAGACATTCCTAGAGCACTCAGACTCTATACAATGTTGGATAGTGCATTCTTCAAGAAGGTCTTGAAGACTCTCATTGAAACCAAAAAATCAAGGCTTGGGGCTCTAATCACTCGTAATATTGCGAGGCTCGCAGGACCAGATGATACACATGTATCATTCGATGCTCATCATCTGATCTGGTGTATCTCAAAGATGAAAGAGTTCAATCCGTCATTTCTTGGAAAAATAGTGGAGGAGTTGAAACTGCTCCTGTCACTCAGCGAATTGCCAAGCAACCATCTTGAGCGTTATCACTCACGGCTCAATTCGGAACTTGAGTGGAGGGTCAGCTCATTCAAGCATGATGCTAAGGTAACAGCATCTGATGTGATGTCCGCGGTGAGAATGGCACTTGACGAGATTAAGAAGCTACAGAGTACAGATCAATCAGACAATCATGGAGTAGAGCCTGATGGAGAGCTCGAAGAGAAGGTGAGATCCATTGTGTGTACTAACCAGTTTGTCAGCAGATACCAACCACTAGCTCAGATGGCTGCGGATGGCAACTATGAGCCACTCGTACTTCTATTGACGACATTCTCCAGAATGATTGCTGGAGATGGTTTCGACATCACCGAAGTAGTGATTTTGTTACTGAATGAGGCAAGGGCAACTCTGGACTCTCCAGTCAATGATGCACTTTGGGCCGCTGTGCATGATATGGTCCAATCGGAAATCAACAACTCGGGGTCTGAAGTTGCCGCATGAACGAACAGACGGTGCAGACTGGTATTCAGAGATAGAGTGCGAGGAAACTCCCGACGAACCAGAGAGTAGAGAGGTTCATGATGAGGTAGAGAAGGATGCAACGGAGGAAGCGGAGGACTTTGATCGTCAGGAGGAGATTGAGTGGATAGCCAATGAGGCTGCTAAGGAGTTTGATGAGCTCAGATCGAAGATCAAGGAGATAGAAGACCTTGCTGAGGTAGCTGCGAAGGAATTCGATGACCTTCAACGGGAGAAAGATATGGAGGCTAAGGAGTCCTTCGAGGATGATCTGGAGAATGACCTTGACGAAGTACGAGATGAACTCCATGACGAATATGTCAATGATTTGAGCCATCAGCTGGAGGGGGTTTCGAGAAAGGACAGTGAAGTGGAAGAAGGAAGTGATGACGGAGTAACCTCGGAGGCAACAGAAGCCAGTGAGTCTTACGAGGATGTAGGCACTGGAATGGTCTATGCAATGGAAACTAGGAGCGAGTCTGAGGGGGAAACACAGTCCGAGGTTGAGTGTGAGAAAGAAGAACTTGAAAACACAGAAACTCATGAGCCAGCTGATGATGAGGTGGAATCACTTGATGATGGCTTCAGGAACAAGATCTCAAGACAGGAAGCACCAGAGATCGAGCACGGGGAAACCTCGTCCTCTAACCCGGTAGAAGAGATAGAGAACCAAGGAGTCCAGCAAATCGAGTCTAACGAAACTCCAGAGTTACCTGAGCCTGAGTCCTCCAAGATAGAACCTCAGCATGATGACCAGTCTGAACTCAGGCATGAAGACACCAAGGAATCCAGAATTGAGGATGATGTAGACTCTGTTGAAGAATTCGACGTGGACCTTGGAGCTAAAGCCGCCCAAGAGGTGGAGAAGTCCTCTGAAGACTCGAACGAGGTCATTGAACCTGAGATTGATTCTGATATGTCTGAGCTTGAGCTCTCTGAATTCATTGAACAGGAAGAGTCCTCTCACGAACAAGAGGCCTTTGAGAGTGAACTTGATGACGACATTCCAGAGGAGTTCATCAGTCGAGTAGAAGAGTTAGTGGAACGCCTTGAGGAGTCGGAATCTGAGTCTGAGGAGAGAGTCATTGTTGAGGCTCTGACAGGAGAACGTGTGGTCGACAGGACCCTCAAGCCCCGGTCATTCTTTGGGGAGGATGAGGAGACCTCTGAAGAGGAGGATATCCGGAGAAGATTCCGTGAGCTCTTCAGTGAACTCTCAGAGGAGGAGCGTGAGCGTCTCAAGGAGATTATCAGGTCAAGATTAAAATCAGAGGAGGACCTAGAGGAACTCATTGCACGTCATCCCTCTGTCAAGCTCAGCTCTGACTACAAGCAGAAACTGAAGGATGCCCGTTCTTTTGTGAGGGGGATGAAGAAAGGTCCAGCACCAAAGCTTGTTAGAGAACTGTGGGCACTCGAGGTGGAACGAGAGTGGACAAAGGTTGTAGGTGAATCCATACGCCGTTCTTTTGAAAGGTTTCTCATGGAGAGATTGAACGCTAAATCCAAAAAAACGAAGTCCAAGCGTAAACTCGTTGACTCTCAAGGTGGACCCGTACAAACATGTAACTATCCCAAAATCGGGGATGAACAAATTGATTCTTTGAGGAAACTTGAAGTAATTGTTGAGCAGAAATTTCCAGGACTAAAAGAGAATAAATCCTATACTAAATGGATGACTCAAGCTAAGAAATATTTTAAGAAATCGAATCCACAAAAACTACACTCTCATCCTACTATATTTAGAATGATTAATAATGTTCTCCAAAATCAAATTCGAGTGAAATCCATACGCAAGCGGCTTGGCAAATTCCAAGATGCTGATACTATCAAACAAAAACTAGTAGACTTAGAAATGGATGAGTCAATCGATTCTTGGCCAACAGCTGATAAACAATGGAAACATCTAGAATTATACTATCAGATACTAGAGTTATTAGAAAAGGGGATGTTACAATGTGATGTCGATCGCAAGTTGAAATTAGGCTCTACTAGAACAAAAGCTATTATTGACGGTGTTACTCCTTGGCCCATTCGAATTGTTGTCAATCCTCACTCAATAAGGAGTAAAATCCAGACAGAACATTCACCGATAAGACTCTATGAATCTCTAGAAAATATCGGAGTCATATCACAGCAGCAACTGAATGTCAAGCTCAAAGAGTATCCAGGTTTAACAACTTTGAGCAATTTTAAGTCGCTTAAATCTGATGCTATTCTATACTTCACATTGAAAGAAAATTTCAAGGGCAGACAAAATATCAGGAACAGCGAACTTCTAACAATCTCTGACAGAATCGGAATAGCTCCAACCAAGGCAAGGCGATGGACACTTGAAGCAAATAGACCTCAACTGCTAGTCTATATTGAACAAGCAATCAAAAACAAAATCAAGGCAAACAAGCTTAGAACTTCTTTGTTTGCAAACTCATTTGATCATCTCTCCACTTTAAGAAGGAACCTCTATATTGAACCATATCTGAACCAATGGAAAAACATTGAGGATATGACCAAGTACACAAAAGCCTACTTCAGATTCTTAGACTTGTTTGAAACAGGATACCCATTAAATATCATAGCAAGTTTACTTGAAGTCCACGAAACCGCCATATTATCGTGGACTAAAGGAATCCTACCCCGAGGTTTGCAGATACTTAAGGAGATTCCAACAAATCCTCCTCGCAATGGCTGGAAATGGCTACCACTGCGTGTAGAAGAAAATGTATACTATGATTATATCGAAGTTCCAATCAAGAATATTGATTTTTCATCAATACTGGAAGTTTGTAAGCAATTGAAACTACCTTTTCAAGAATTCATGTATATTCTTGGTATGATTCTTGCTGATGGGTACATCCAACCTACAAGTAAGACTTCTTATTCATTAAGGATTTTACTCAGTCAGAAATATGAATGGTCGAAAAAAATCCTTGAAGATGTTTCTAATTCATTCTCAATGCTGAGTCCTTCAAGAATTTCGTATTTGGAAAGAGAACTTGATTCAATTTGTGAACTTTGCATTGACAGCCCTTTTTTTGTTTGGATGAGAGAGGTGATATTCAATCTAGGTCCGAATGATAAAAAAACCTACAGCACTCTAAAAGCTGATTGGATTCATAGAATCCCCCAGGACTTTCAGATTCCATTTCTTCAAGGGATAGCAGATGGTGATGGTTATGCTTCATTAATTAGTCAACGTGTTGGAATTGGATCTTTAGCTAATAAGCGGCATATCAAAAAAATCCTGGAATCTTTCAATATCGAATCACTGTTACAGAAAAAAGGGATTGAAATAGTACATCATGCATCTATTCGCAATTTACATAATCTTCCTCTTTTCAAGAATGCTACTAGTCGTCTTGAAAATCTATCTGAACTATGTGAAATGATTGACGCAAGACCAAAGAGGAAACGAGTAACCTCCTTTGAAATCTCAGAAATATCGAGGCTTAGACAGAAAGGATTGACATACGGGGAAATTAGTCTACAACTCTGGAGAGAACACAAAATCTCAAGGAGTATTGCGACAATTGGTAGGATTGCAAGGAAATACAAAACAAATTCATGAAAACCTGTATAAGACGTGACTAACCTGATGTTATTGAAACTTAATAGGATGTGGTTATTGTATGACTGATCCTTCAAAAGCAATGCATATTAAACTGTCTGGAGAGCTTCCTCCAGAACCAGTTTTTGATCCTAGAATTAGACGAGCTCCAGATAGAGGATATAACCTCAATAAACATGACACAATCATTTCAATCAAAAACGCTCTTCGATATGTGCCCTCAGAACTGCACAATCACCTAGCTCCAGAATTTTTGGCTGAGCTGTTATCCAGAGGAAGAATTTATGGATACAGATACAGACCCCCTGGTGAGATAAAAGCCAAGCCAATCACTGAGTACAAAGGTATTCTTGAAGCAAGAGCAATACAATTGATGATTGACAACAATCTGGACTTTGATGTAGCCTTGTATCCATATGAACTGGTCACTTACGGAGTAAATTGTTAGATTTCCTAAACTTACCGGAGAGAGTGGTCAGGTGTGCCAGAACTGGATGCAGTATCAATTAATCAAGAAGTATCTTGAAGTAATGACAGATGAGCAAACACTTGTCGTCAATTCAGGACATCCTATTGGTCTGTTCCCTTCCCACAAGAATGCGCCTCGAGCAATCACTACCAATGGTCTCATGGTAGGAATGTTTGACACGCTTGATGGATTTCATCAAGCTGCAGCCATGGGTGTTGCAAACTATGGTCAGATGACAGCTGGTGGTTGGATGTATATAGGACCTCAAGGGATTGTCCATGGGACCTACATCACACTCTTGAATGCTGGACGATTATACCTAGGAATCCCTGATGATGGTGACCTAAGTGGGAAAGTCTTCTTGACATCAGGACTTGGCGGAATGAGTGGCGCTCAGGCTAAGGCAATCGAGATTGCTGGTGGAATTGGAATTATTGCTGAGGTTGATAAAAGCCGTATTGAAACACGTAGTGAACAAGGTTGGCTAAGCAGATACTCTTCGAATCTTGATGAGATTTTCCATTGGGTTGAAGATCATCGTTCCAATGGTAAATCTGTTTCAATAGGTTACTATGGGAATGTTGTTGATCTTTGGGACTATGTTGTTCAAAATGACATTAAGATTGAGCTTGCATCAGATCAGACCTCATGTCATGACGTATATGGTGGTGGATATACACCTCAGGGAGTTACCTTTGAAGAGGGACGTGAGCTCCTCCGGTCAGACCGAAAAAAGTTCAACGAGATGGTTGACAAATCCCTCCGCAAACAGTTTGAACTTATTGAGATTATGACAAAACGGGGGTCCCACTTCTGGGACTATGGTAACAGCTTCATGAAGGCTGTTTTTGATGCTGGTGTCAGGAGAATTGCAAAGAATGGTGAAAACGAGTCAGATGGTTTCATCTTCCCTTCATATGTTGAAGACATCATGGGACCAATCTGCTTTGACTATGGTTATGGTCCGTTCCGATGGGTCTGTCTAAGCGGAAGCCATGAAGACCTTGCAGCAACAGACAAGATGGCAATGTCACGCATCAGTCCTGAGCGTCGTGGGCAAGACCGAGATAATTACATTTGGATTCGAGATGCTGAGAAGAATGCACTTGTCGTTGGATCTCAAGCACGAATTTTGTATGCAGATGCTCTTGGTCGAGTTGACATTGCTCTAGCTTTCAACAAGATGGTTCGTGAAAAAAGGGTTGGCCCTATCATGTTGGGACGTGACCACCATGATACTGGTGGGACAGACTCGCCATTCAGAGAAACAGCAAACATTCGTGATGGTAGCAATGTTATGAGTGACATGGCGCACCAATGTTGGGCTGGTAATGTAGCTCGTGGAATGACACTCTGTGTTTTGTCAAACGGTGGTGGTGTGGGTACTGGAAAAGCAATCAATAGTGGATTTGGTCTGGTTCTAGATGGCACTGAACGTGTTGATACTATTATTCGTTTAGCTCTCGATTGGGATGTAATGGGTGGTGTTGCACGTCGTGCTTGGGCAAGAAATAATCATGCTATTGAAACAACGATTGAATGGAATAAGAGATTAGGAAACAAAGGTCATATTTCTCTTCCATTTATTCCAAAGGAGGGGCTGATAGAAGAGTTAGTCCAAAAAACTCTTGGTGAGACATGACTTTTTGGATTTTTCAAATTTAACGATAACTACTAAAGAGAGCTTCTACGAACCTCATCAGACAGTAACTAGTTCACACTTGTTGCTGTGTTTCCAAGGCTTTGGTGGACACAATGCCTGTGATGGTTGATGGTGAGAGTCTCACTATAGAAGATGTCGTACAAGTGGCACGGCACAAAGAGCCAGTAATCCTACATGAATCAACAATCCCGCGAATTAGAAGTAGTCGAGATGTTGTGGAAAAAGCAATCAAAGAGGGAGCTGTTGTATATGGAGTAAACACTGGTTTTGGAGATCTCGCAGATGTATCCATTAACAAGGATGATTTAGCTCGTCTTCAGGTTAACTTAATCCGTAGCCATAGTGCAGGAGTGGGTCCTCCATTCTCAAAAGAAATTGTACGGGGAATGATGTTACTCAGAGTCAATGCACTTGCGAAAGGCTACTCTGGAGTTCGTCTAGAAGTCATTGAAACCCTGATTGAGATGTTGAACAAGGATGTACTTCCTGTTGTTCCACAGCAGGGATCAGTAGGATCTAGTGGCGATTTGGCTCCTCTAGCTCATATAGCGTTGGTTCTCATTGGTGAGGGTGAAGCTTTCAAATCGGACAAATTAGTTAGTGGTGGAGAAGCCTTACGTAAGGCTGGAATCAAACCAATTGTGCTACAAGCTAAGGAGGGAGTCGCATTGATCAATGGAACTCAACCAATGACTGCAGTTGGTGTTATCACAGTCTATGATGCACTTCGATTAATCTACGATACAACCATTGCTTCCTCAATGAGTCTTGAAGCATTACGTGGAACAAGGATGGCATCAGACGAAAGGATTCACTCTCTTCGCCCGCATGAAGGACAAATAGATGTAGCTTCAGCTCAAAGAAAGATCCTGCTAGATAGTGAAATCAACCAGTCTCATGCTGACTGTGGGAAAGTACAAGATGCCTACTCACTAAGATGTATTCCTCAGGTATTGGGAGCATCATTGGATACAATCCGATATGTCTATAGTGTTCTCGAAACAGAAATCAACTCCGCTACTGATAATCCACTGGTTTTTGGTGATGACGGAATTGTGATATCTGGAGGTAATTTCCACGGACAACCTGTTGCGCTCGCAATGGATTTTCTTGGAATTGCATTATCTGAGATTGCAAATATCTCTGAGAGACGAATCAATCGATTGGTCAATCCAAATTTGAGCGAATTACCAGCATTTCTAACAACTGAGGGGGGACTTGAGTCAGGGATGATGATTGCACAGTATACTGCCGCAGGGCTCGTTTCAGAGAATAAAGTGTTAGCGCATCCAGCGAGTGTCGACTCAATTCCTACAAGTGCAGACCAAGAAGATCATGTTAGTATGGGCACAATAGCTGCACGAAAGGCGGCAAATATTCTTGAGAACTCACAAAATGTTGTTGCGATTGAGTACATGTGTGCTGCTCAAGGCATTGATTATCTTGCTCCCCTGAAACCGTCAGATCCCCTGCAGGAGGCTCACAAGACCATAAGAAGCGGGGTTTCCAAACTGGAGAATGATCGACCACTTTCTCCAGACATAAAGAAAATCCGTGAACTCATGAAGTCTGGTGATATTATAGCTTCGGTTGAGTCAGTCACAGGTCCTCTCTATGAGAGCTAGGGTCCCAGCTTTGTATGAATTACTTGTCCATCTGAGATGACAGTGTGAACCAAATTGACACCGAACCTCCAAGTTAGGTACTCTGGATTGGGACAGTCAAGTACGAGGATATCAGCTGCTTTTCCCACCTCAATGCTCCCGTGGGTTGCTCCTATGTCTAGGGCATGGGCCGCATTGATGGTGACTGCGGAGAGCGCCTCTCTGGGCGTCATCTTCATCTTGTAGCACGACAACGCGATGGTGAAGAACAGAGACTCATTTGCGCAATTTGGATTAAAGTCAGTCGCAAGAGATACAGGTAATCCCATCTCTATCATCTTGCGCGCATCTGCATAACTCGTATCAAGGCTGAATGCTGTTGCAGGCAAGAGGGTCGCAATTGTACCTGCTCTAAGCATCGCCTCAAGACCATCATCCGATGCCATCAATAAGTGGTCTGCTGAGACTGCTCCAACTTCAGCAGCTAGAAACGCTCCACCGAGCTGTACGATTTCATCAGCATGAATTTTGAGCTTCATCCCCTTACCTTTTGCCGCAAGAAGAATCCTCCTTGATTGGTCAATGTCAAAAACACCTTCTTCACAGAAAACGTCGCAAAACTCTGCCAGCTTGTTTTCAGCTACAGCTGGAATCATTTCATCAACGACAAGGTCCACATATTCTTCGGTCCTCTCCTCATATTCCGGAGGAACAGCATGTGCTCCAATAAAGGTTGAAACTAGATTGATTGGTAGCTTTTTCCTTAAACTCTCCGCAGCTCTAAGCATCTTAAGCTCATTCTCTGTATCAAGCCCGTATCCACTCTTTGCTTCAATTGTAGTACATCCCATACTCAACATACTCTCGGCATAAGAGAATGAGTTCCTAACCAACTCGCTTTGGCTTGCCGCTCTCGTAGATCGAAGAGTATTCAGAATCCCACCACCAGCTTCAAGGATCTCAAGATACGACTTCCCTGCAAGTTTCATAGCAAAATCGTGCTCTCTTGATCCTCCGAAAATAAGGTGAGTATGACTATCTATGAAACCTGGTGTAGCAAGCATTCCGGGGAATTCAATTGCGGGAAGTTTTGGCTCTTCAGTCAATTGTGAAAGAACTTCTTTTGTAGGTCCAACAGCGATGATTTTACCATCTCTGATTGCTATAGCGCCGTTCTCAATTATAGATAGCTCATTCATCTGTACTCCAGTCTTTGGAGAGTCACTGTGTCCTGCTAGTGTAGCAACCTGTCCAATATTTGTAAGGAGAAGGTCTGGTTTCATTGTTTCCACTCTACCTTAAAGATACAGGTTCTCTGATTTGGATTGTCCAGCAATAAATCAGACGGATTAATTAAGGAGGGGCGTTCGAAACCCTCAAGGCAGAACTGGAGTACCTGATCATGGATTATCTGATTCTTAGCTGGCAAGATGTGTATAATCTTACTCTTCAATTATCTGAACGAATTGTAAACAGTGGATTTGTACCAGATGTCATTGTCGGGATTGCAAGAGGTGGGTGGATTCCAGCGCGAATTCTCTCTGACGTACTTTATGCAAGTGCTTTGCAGAATGTCCGCATTGAATACTACACCGATGTTGGGATTAAAGGAAAGGCACCTCAAATCACTCAACCTTTGACAGGGTCGATGGAGAAGAAGAACGTACTCTTGGTTGATGAGGTTGCAGATACTGGTGACACATTACAGCATGCAATCAATCATGTAAAGGAGCTTGGTGCAGCTTCTGTTCGTTCAGCTGTGTTGCACTACAAGCCAACATCTATAGTAAAACCTGACTATTTCATGGTCAAAACTTCTAGTTGGACAGTATATCCTTGGGAGAACCGTGAGTCAATCATTGCTTTAGTCAAGATTTTCAAATCTGAAGATGAGTCACTCACAATGAAAGAGATTAGGGACAAGCTTGTTTTTGATGTCGGATTTGAACCAACTGTTGCTGATTATTTCATCAGTCGTCTTTGATGTGAGGTCAACTCATTGCGAATTGAGCAACTTGGGAATGAAACCACCGGGAAAATCATTGGAATTACAGATCTTCATAACTCAAATGACCTGGAACAGAAAGAATTGATACAGATTGCTGCATCTCTATCAAGCGATGTTCTCACAGTTCAACTTCTCAATGGATTGTTGATTGCAGATGAGATTCATTTACTCTCAGCAGCACAGAATGCGCTCAATGCGCAGCAAGGAGAATATATGCTCTCTCGGAGTTTAGATGTGGAAATCATTGTTTTTGCTTCTGCACAACGACAAATAGGAAAGGCTATTGATGCCTTAGGTGTATTTGATGGCCTTGACGAGATTGCAGTTGTTGTAATTGGGCCTGATGTAGACTCTGTAGAAAAGGTCATTCGAGAGTTAACCAGAAGAATAGGGGCAGAGATCATCCCATCATTTCCAAGTTCAAAAGAACGAATAGCACGAATAAAGAGCCACTATGACATCAGTGACAAGGAAATCAATACAATTTCAGACTCAGATGGGTTAGAATCAAAGCTATTGGCTCTTTCTCGTTGTATAGTGAGTAGGGTTTCTCTTGTGGCATTTGATAGCTGAAAAGATCATCACTAGTACATATCATCACGCATAGTCATTATTGACAAAATGTCAGCTTTCTCATTAAGAACCGAAATCCCAGTCCAGTTTCCAACAATTTCTACTAATACGGTCTTATCTGGTGCATCCAAATTGACGTTCCTAGGGATAACATGTGCGACAGCTGTTACTACCTCCATATTCTCAAGCTCAGTATGCCTCCGTCTGACAGTCACACGAAAACTCTCTTCCTCGCCAATTTTTGGTAGTAGTTTCTGTGTTGCTTCTACAATTTTGGTAATCTCTGAATCAACACATTCCTCCAGAGGAGTAAAGCGGATGGCAAAGCGAAACTGGTATGGATTTTCTGTCGCATACTCTTTAAGACGATTAATGACCTCAAAGGGATCGAGCGATGTCTTGCAGGCAAGGAGTCCAGAAACAGGAGTTCGAGATATCTTTAATTCTGTGTCCCCTAACAAATCTCCGATGAAGTATCTTATCTCAGATGTTGCAGCTCGTTCACGCTCTCTCGGACATGATACAAGTAAATTGTAGTTTCGCAGTATGGCTCGCCTCACATATCAGCATCAATGATTCGTGTGCTCCATAATCTCAACGCGTCCGTATCCACTTTCAAGCTTGCCTCAATTTGTGAAATTGGTAATGCACCCTCTCTGTAGATTTTAATGTTGCGAGGCTCTCCTTCTGCTTCAGCAGCTTCAACTCCTATTATTGTGGAATTGTCCTGAGCAGATGAAGCTCCTCCATCAATATACAGATCAACTTCATCACCAAGTTGCTCTAAAGCTACTGATAATTCGAAAGGGTTTGGTCCACCACTTCGATTTGCACTTGTGCCTATAATTGGGCCGCTGATCTTCCTAGCTATTCCTCTTGGGATTATATGATTTGGTACTCTGATAGCTATAGTGCTCCTTCCAGCAGTGATATGTGCTGGAACATCTGGTCGTGCCTCAACAATTATGGTGAGTGCACCAGGCCAGAATATTCTCACGATTATTCTCTCCAGACTTTGAAAATCATGATATAACTCACACTGAGCCTCATCTGCAAATAATAAAGGAAACCCAAGTCTTCGATCACGTCTTTTTACTGCAATAAGTCGTTCCAAAGCATCACGGTTTCTAGGATCACATCCGAGTCCATAACTTGTATCAGTTGGATATGCGACAATTCCACCAGCTGTAATGACCTCTGCAGCTCTATCGATAACATTATCGCATTTCTCCATGTCCTCAACTCTCATAATCTCGGCACTCAATGATGTTCCCAAATCCATCCCTGCAAACATACATATGGCCCTTCCGTTTGAAGGTGTTTTTGAGGAGGAATCCAAATTCACGGAGTCATTCTTGCAGCTGGCAAAGGCGAACGAATGAAACCTTTGACCAAAAAAATACCCAAAGCGCTCGTCGAAGTTGCAGGAAAGACGCTCTTAGAGTGGGCGATTGAGCGATATACTAGTTCTGGAATTGATGATATTGTGATATCTGTTGGATGGAAAGGAGCCATGATTGAGGATTTTGTAAAAGACTCGAAGCTCAATGTTAATGTCGTTCATGTACACAATTACGAAACAGGCCCTCTTCAGACCTTGCTCTCAGCAATCGAAACCTTTGATGGAGATTTTCTCCTTTCTCCCGTAGATGCGATGATAGAACCATCTAGTGTTATAGGATTACTGGAGCACAAATCTAAGTTTGGCACTCCTGAAAGTATAATGCTCGCAGTAAGCTCCAATGCGAAATTTGGGACTCTCGTTGAGCTTGGTGATGATGGACTAGTATTAGGAATTGGTGAAGCTGGTGATAATCCCAAGAATGTTGCGAGAAGTGCAATGATGCTTATTGGTCATACTCGTGTTAGAGGTCTTTGTAAATCTATAATTGACAGCGGTAATGAACGAGTTACTCACCTGTTGGAGGAATTACTCAAGAATGGCGATCATGTTCAGTACTTTGATGTAACTCAACCCTGGTTTGATATTGACACATTGTCTGACCTCCTAGATACGAATCACCATATACTCAGACGCGGAGCCATCGGAAACTCGGAATCCGTTTTGATTCCTTATGATGATAGTATTGAGATTGGAGATACCTTATCGTTAAAGTCGAGAATTACACTTGGTAAAGGAATCTATCTACAAGGTCCAGTTTTGATATTTCCAAACTGTGAGATTGGCGATTACTGCAAGATTGGACCCAATGTGACAATTGGCTCAAACTCTACAATGTCAATTGGTTGTGAACTCACTGATACAATATTATTTGGTGAGTCGAAGCTTTCACCTCGGAGCCGAGTGCATAAGAGCGTCATCTATGACTCCATTGAGTATAATGTGGAGGTATGATACTTGCCCAGCAATTTTAGAGTCAGACGTATCTTCAAGGGCGTTGTACTATGGATTGCTCGACCACTAGCTAGAGCAGGAACTCGACCTCTTACAGTAACCTACTTTAGTCTATTACTAGCTCTGCTTGCTGCAATTGCTCTTAATCTAACAGGGTCCTCTATCGTTTTTGGAATTCTTGTATTCTTATCAGGCCTATTTGACGGAGTCGACGGTGCTGTGGCTCGTGAGAGGAATCTTGCATCTGATATTGGTGCTTTTACAGACTCAGTTACAGATAAGGCTTCAGAAATTATGATTCTAGGATCCATTGCTGTAGAGTATTCTGGTACGCTGTTTCTCAGCCTACATGTGGAACTTTGGGTAATCATATCAATCTCTGGTTGGTTACTTACGAGCTATACACGTTCCCGTGCATCAAGTTTGGGTGTTTCTAATCTTGACATTGGGCTAGGAGGTCGTTCCGAGAGATTGTTCACCCTAGTAGTATTTTCTGTTCTCGATCAGCTTCTCTGGGGTCTTGTGGTGGTCAGCATGATGGGTATTCTCACAGCCATGTATAGAATCCACAAATATCGAGATGAACTCGCTCACAAGAAAATGTTGGACTAACTATGGACCATTATACTTAAGAGTCAAGTCAATTAGGCCGCCCATGAGTCAATGAATTGAGGTTTCAATCATGGCCAATTTCAGAGCAGATCATTACCTCATCGCAGAGTTCGAAAAAGTTACTGATACAAAAGAAACAGGTGAAAAAGTCTTAGGCGCCTTGAAAGAACTCCCTGAATTGAAAGACCTAGCAATTACTTCAAAACGGATGGAGGGCAAGTTTTGGACTGAAATTTTGGGTAGGATTGACGTTCCTGCAGGATCAAAAGCATTCTGGGCTATGATTAAGAAGGGTCTCACAGAAAGGGAGCCCTATCATCTCTTCATTAGATTCGACATGAATGCGGAGGGGGAAACAATAGAGGATGCTCGCTCGATTGTGAAAGCATGGATTGAGGAAAATGTAGTTCCTAAGATTGAAGCAAAAACAAATCTAAAGACAGTGAAAGTTCTCCAACCAGACGAAGTCTTTAAGCCTACTCTTGATTAGAACGAATCACTCATCCAGAACATCTATCAAATAAAGATCAGTGCTAACAGCTTGAACAAGTTCTGGACGTGAGTCGCCATCAATATCCCCAATAGCTATGTGCGACTCGGTTGACTTTTTGGAGGTCTTAAGTGATGTATCTTCAACTATTCTATTTCCCACAAATCCAAGAACAGTTATCGTTGAGTTTGAGTGGCTTGAAACTATCTGACCAATTCCGTTGTCCCAGAACTTTCCTATCTTGACTGAAGTAACAGGTTTTGGAGCTTTTACTGAATCAAACTTCTCCAAGGCTCCTTTCACTACACCAAACAGACTAAGATTGCGTCCATCAGACACTGTCAGAATCTCAGAGTTGCCATCCTGAGTCATATCTCCTGTAGCTACTAGACTAATCTCTCCTCCAGCGCTGATTTTTGCTCTTTCATGGAGTCTGTCATCCGCATATTGATACACAAATAGATGACCAGTATCATCACCAAAGACAAAACGACTGTATGGAAGCCCTCTGCTATGTATTGGTTGTATCGAGAAAATGGGTCTCTCTAAGACCTTATCAGCAAGCTTGTCCAAAGCTACATCATACCATCCATAGCATCGTAGGTGTCCATCAGTAGTAGCAACGACAACCTCAGACCTATCATCGCTTAGAACATTCAGTACAACCACAGCAGTCGGTAGACTTCCTAGTGGTGTTGCTGCCTCGACACTCAGATTACCATCCATATTCACAAGGACTCGCAGTATATTATCTAGTCCTCCGATGACAAAATCTGGTGTGCCGTTTCCAATGACATCCCCAATCCCCATAGCGGCTAATGGAGGCAGTCCACTAACACGACCAATTTCATTAACTTGGTCACCACCACTCTTCTCAATTTCATAAACTATCACATCCCCGTTTAGTGTAGAAACAACTGGGTTTGCTCGTCCATTAGACAAAAAATCGACAAGTTCAACAGACGTGATGACCTCTTTGAAGGTTACCTTTGAAATAACTTCAAGCTTGGTCATGTGGGGCGTCCTCTAGGTTAAAGAAGCTGGAGAATTCGTGACAATTAAAATTTGTTCCAGCAAGGTCAATCTCTCAGATATTGAAATCTGAGATTATGAACTGATGTGCTTAAGACCACCTTTACCAAATGTAATATTGCTATGAAAGAGCAAATGGACTATCCTAAGCTTGATGTTGCGCTTTGGGCTGCAAGTTCAGAAATTGTTGCTCAGGAACTTCGGCAATTCGCTGAGGAGTTTGGTTCTTTTACTCCTGAACTGTTCACACAAATCAAGTTCCATCTTCTGAGAGGATCAGGTTTCACAAAACAGAGTCGTGATGAACTATGCGAACTCTCAATTCATTGCAAGACCTGTTCAAAATGTGATTTACTTTATGAAGCAAAGAAGTGTCTTCTCTGGTACCGACTGTTCAAAATGATAAAATGGAAGACAGTAGAGAGAGCACCCCCATGTATACGGCTAGCCTTTGCCAAGAAAAGCATTAAGACAGTAGCAAACTATCTGACTAAAACAAATCTCATTGATACTCCCTTTTACAGAGCGAGAGGATCCACATCCTGTAATTTGATGCGCCGCTGGGGATATTGCCAACCAAATGAATACTGCCGGGCAATGGAGTCCGAGAATACCCTAGAGTACAATGCGGCACGAGAACGTGTGAAGAGGTCAAGAGAATTGAGTTAGTTCCGAAATTGTGATGGCTTAAATACGGGCTCGGAATCAATCAAATGAGGCTTCTAGCTTATGTCCGATGATCTCAATATCGATATGATTACGCTCATCCGCTTGACTGGAATTAGGGAGTCTGAGATAGATTCAGCTCGTAGACAAAAGGGAGAATCCTGGGAGATAATCCAGAAAGCTATTTCAGAGCACAACCGTTTCATTAGAATGGGCGAGAAACACACACGACAGAAAGCTGTTCAAGATCCCGTGTATGGTGCTGTCCTCCTAGAACCTTGGGAACTTGACATCATATCGACTTGGGAAATGCTTCGTCTTAGATATGTTCGCCAACTTGGACCTGCTCACCTTGTCTATCCAGGAGCTACACATACTCGGTTTGAGCACTGTATAGGTACAAATTTTCTTGCACAGAAATCAATTCGCGTAGTAAATTATTGTGATGACTTGGATACCGCATGTTTTGTACCCTTCTCACGTCTGCTTGATGAGTATCATCAAAAATTATTCAGAGCAGCCGCATTATTACACGACGTTGGGCACCCTCCTACTAGTCATACTATCGAGTACGCGCTCAATTCATGGGTGGGTCTCGATCACCTTGATCTTGGAGAGTATCTTATACTAAACAGTAGTCTCACTGATGTCCTCACACAAAATGACATCGAACCAAATGATGTTGTGAGTATTTTTCGGAGACGCACAAATAATCCTATCATGGGTCTTCTCTCCGATTTTCTTGATCATCCCCTGGACATAGACAAGACTGACTACCTCATCAGAGATGCCCACTTTAGTGGAGTTCAACTCGGAATATTTCCAGCTGAGAGAGTTATGTTAACCAATCGTGTTGTGAGGACCCGAAACGGTAAATACATCCGCGCTTTCATGTTGAAAGCAATCCACTCACTGGAGGCACTGATACTAAGTAGGAACTGGATGTTTTCCGACCTTTATCTTCATCATGCTGTCAAACTTGCTGAAGCAATGATATCTAAAGCAGCTTACTTCAGAATGCGAGAAGATGATTTCTCGAAGAACGAATGTATTGCTCTTTTCACACGGATGACTGATGGGGACCTTTTCCGATGGCTAGAAGAGTCCGAGATTGATTTTGTGAGAGAGTATGCAGCACGTATAAGATATCGCAAACTCTTCAAAGTAGTACTCTCTCGACCATTAACCTCATTTGAGAATACCGCGCAAAAATTGTTCCATGATATGCTTCATGACATCAAAAAATTAGTTGATGCAGAGAATGAAATCTCTGACGAAGAGGGAAGTGTTGTAATAGACGTAGTTTCTCCGCCTCTAGGTGAGAAGACACTTGGGAAAATCCCATTGTTAGTAGGTGGTGAGAAGGGTTTTGATATTGTCAGTCTTGACGAAACTAAGGAAGGTCGACCTCTAATGCACATCTTGAAACAACAAGCAAGCACTATTCCATCAGTTCGTGTATATGCTGATTCCAAAATCGCAGAAAAGGTGCGTAAGCGATTCGACAATACCTTCCCTGTTACTGACGCTCCTACACACCGAGAAGACGAGTACGATCTCACTGAATATTGACTAGATGCTTGACCAGACCCACTACACGCTTGTATTCATATTCAATGTAAATAATACCATAGATAGCCTCTACAAGTGTTCCCTTGTCATGTTCAATCTCTGACTTGCTTGGTGTGTCTGGATCAAAATGAATGCGATACTTATATAGATTCCAATTGTCACAGAGCTTGGCCATGCTCTCATTGCTCACTATTTCCGCCCTTCTCTGAGTAATTTGGCCGGCGTTACTAAGATGTGGCTTCCACAGATATTGGATGACAGCTGATGATATCACTGCATCACCTACTAGTGCTATGACTTTTGCCATCTCGCTCAAATTGGTCATCATTGCAAACCCTTCTTCTCCAAGAGGGTTATCCTCATCTCCTCCATACTGTGTTTCCAGTTCCATGAAGATATTTTTCGTACTCGGTTGAAACATTGCAACTTGTACAAGTTCATCATTCATAAAATTCAAACCGAGTGTTCTCTCTAAGTCTGGAACAAGCTCCTCTCTTATTTTCTCCAGACAATTTTGGATGTATTCCATATCTTGAAACCATCTATCTATCTTAGTCAGGAGCTTTGTATTGTTTTCAGGAGTCACCCTCTGGGTTGTCCGAACTCTATCGAAAAGGAGATTCATTTTCTCCTCAATTTGAATTGGCTTCCAAGAGAGTGCAGGAATTGGATTACTATGCGTCAAAGAATCACTTCCTTAGTAATAGCTGACTTCAGCATCATTCACATCGTATTTTGAAACACGGAATGCAGTGGTTGAGTATTCATTTGCCAGTTTAGCCATTGCGAGAGTTATGAGGGTTGGTCCCAAAGTGAGGTCAAAAACGATGCTAAACTTCTGAATGTAGTTTAGAATTACATTTTCTATGAATTCATAGGTTTCCTGAAGATTTCCATACTCTCTCTCTTCATCAGACCCGGTAATGCCATCTGGCACCTGAATCCACTCAGTCGTTAGCGTTCGGAATGCGTCATCAGGTACAAATCTGCCGCCTATACGTGAAACCCCACGACTCCAATGCAGAGCTTCAACAAAGACTAGTAGATTCCTCGGATTGAAAAGCGTTGTATTGGATAGCCACTGCACAAAAGGCCATTGATCTTCAGGTCTACTCAATGAAGTAACATACAATAACGGTTTTGAAATACCTAGTGCTCTGCGGACAGGATGAATTGCTCGTGGGTCTAATTCAAAAAGGCGGTATTGAGATTGTTTCCAACTAATTATAATTCCAAGCTCTTCAAGCTTGCTAGTGTTATGGTAGAGTTTTGGACTGGTAACTTCAATTCTCTCTGCCTCTCTCTTTGTAAGAGTCTTCCCCTTTCTTTTCACCTCTTGAGATTGCATATCTCTTCTAATTGCTTCACGAAGCTCAGTGCCTGTCTTCAGTCCATTTTCAAGATGGTCGAGGATGACTCGTCTAGCTCTCACTGTTTTAATCTCTTCACGGATGATGTCTTCTATTGGTTTTCGAAGCACCAGTACACACCATTTGCGGATATATTATCTAGTAATTGGATGTAGTTTATTTTTATACTTATCGAAGATATTATTGGAGTCTTTACTAGAATGGCTTCTTGACTCAAAATAATGCAATAAATAGCCAGATATATATATCTCAAAATACATAAATTGTATACATTGTGAATCTAATAGATGAACATTAAAATTATTTACCTACCTGTCGGACGTACCCTTAAATAGAATTTGAATGAACGAATTGTTAGAACAGAGTATCAAAAAGCTCTGAACTTGACGAATCTTTCTTTGGATTTGTCCGAACAAATCATTAAACGAGGACCGATAAAAAATGGCTGAAGACGAGTTTCTTGGCGCAAAACCAATTGTCATCGACAATGGTACTGGTTTGAGCAAGAACGGTTACGCCGGCGAAGATCAGCCACGCAGCGTCTGGCCTACACTGATTGGTTATCCACGCTACGAGTCAATCATGACTGACGTGGACCACTATACACGTGACTACTACATTGGTGAAGAGGCTATCAACCTTCGTGGTGTACTCCGTCTGGTCTATCCAATCTCTCACGGAATCGTAGAAGACTGGGATGCTATCGAGAAGATATGGAGCTATACGTTCTATAACGACCTGAAAGTAGACCCAAGTGAGAACCCGGTGCTCCTCACAGAGGCACCATTCAACCCTAGAGAAAACAGAGAGCGCATGGCATCAGTCATGTTTGATAACTTCGGGGTACCCGCAGTGTACGTTGCCACACAGGCAGTACTCTCATTGTATGCATCCGGTCGAACTACTGGTCTGGTCATTGACTCTGGCGATGGTGTCACCCACATAGTACCAATCTATGAGGGTTTCTCAATCAACCACGCCATCCGAAGAATTGACCTTGCTGGTAGGGACATCACCGAGTATCTGCGCAGACTCCTCCGTCAGAGGGGTTACTCCTTCGTGAGTGGTGCAGAGAAAGAGATTGTCAGAGATATCAAGGAGAAGCTATGTTATGTAGCCCTCGATCCCGAAAGGGAGAGGACCGTCGCTGACAAAGCCGGTGTTGACAAGCCTTACATGCTACCAGACGGTGAGGTGATCACTGTTGGTGCAGAGAGGTTCCAAGCACCCGAACTGTTCTTCAACCCAAGTGCCATTGGTCTAGATACAATGCCACTCGACGACCACATTGTCGAGTCGATTAAAGCCTGCGACGTCGACTTGAGGCGTGACCTATACGCCAACATCGTACTCTCAGGTGGCTCAACCATGTTCCCAGGACTCAAGGAGAGACTCCACAAGGAGATCACCGAGCTGGTCCCAGAGAACATCGAGGTCCGAATTATTGCTCCTCCAGAGAGACAGTACTCTGTCTGGATTGGTGGAAGCATTCTCGGTTCGCTGAAGACCTTCCAGAAGATGTGGGTTTCACGAAAGGAGTTCGAGGAAGTCGGACCAGAGGTCATTCACCGCTGTATCTAGTGTGCTTTAGTTTCCGAAGGAGGGCTGCAAAGCCCCCCTTCGTATCTCTTTCTTTTCACCAATACTTTCATTATGATTAGTTAGTGAAGTGACTTGGTGGTTAGATGGTTTCATATCCACAGTTTGAAGTGCTGAAAGCCGCTTTATCCAAGGCTGAGCTTGGTGAGAAAGGTGTACGAATCAAAGCATTGGAGAGCACGATCTGCGAGATATCTAAGATTCAAAGATGGAAAGAATCTTATGACCAATTCGCAGTTTACGAGAGTGAAGATACTGCTCTCATTTTTAATGCAACTGATATCCTATTCGTAGATGTTTCTGGACCTACTTTGGTGCTTCAACTCAAGATAGCAAAGATGCCAGGGTATCATAAATAGTCAAGGGAATACGAGGAAGTAACACTCTAGACAATTGATTGGTGTATCTAGTTTACATGTTATTTTCTATAGCTGGTTAGAAAAAAAAGAGGACTGCGCTTTGCTCCGTCCTTTCTCTTCTTTTCTTTATCAAATATAATCGATTTGTCACTCAGATGTATTCATCACTTTGAGTCCGAGCGATGTGACTCCCATGTCCAATTGCCCACGAGAGAATTGGATAGATTGCCCATCGTTCCATTGAACCCTTTGCCATTCCTAGAAATGTATCAGTTGCACCAACTGGGAGCCCTAGATAGGGAAAGAATATGATTGCTGCAATTAAGGAGAATAATCCAAGAACCACCGAGATATAGGAGATTGGTGGTTTTTGTTTCTGATACGAAGATATTGCAGCAAAAGCACCAAACAGGATGGCAATAAGGGTGAAGATACTATGCCATGGTTGTAGGGGATAAGGAAATACTCCTACTCCCATAGCTCCAATCCCTGAGATGGCAAGAAGAATTGATTGGACTCTACCGCCGATTGACTGCATCATGAAATAAGCACTCAGAAACATGCAGAGTCCCAAGAGAAACACTGACACATTGTAAATCAGTGCAGTGGGTCCAACTCCTAGATCACTAACATAGTCAATCCTACTACTGTACCCCGGATACCACGCCTCTGCAAGAAGCAAGCCCAAAAACCATTGAATGCTTCCTATATAGAGAAGAGTGCCTCCAAGTGTTGCTTTATCGAGTCTTGTTGACTCGAAACTTTTTGTTTGTGTGTTTTCTGTGATTTCAGATTTCCTCATTATGAATCACCAGTTTGAATATAGATGGAATGAATATAAGAAGTGGACAAACTTTGAATTATGTCGAGGTCTGTGCCGCAAACTAACTCACAGCATAGCACATTGTTGATTAAGGTGACCAATAGTAGAACTGCTTATAATATACATCTTCGAAGCCATATTTTCTGTAGAGCTTTTGAGCTGGAAGATTTGTTATTGTCGTATCAAGATACACGCTGGTTGAACCAATATTTTTCAAATTCTCTAACACACGAACAAGTAAGTAACTAGCAAGTCCTTGTCCTCTAGCTTCGGGCACAAGACCAATTGGTCCAATTTCAGGTTCATCCTCTCTTAGACGCGTGATAATAAACCCGATGACCTCGCCTTCACGTTCAAGAATCAATGATGCATCTTCTATGTAATTCGTAGACTTGTCAAAGAAGTAATCTAGAGTCACTTTTTGTTCAGCATGACTCATGGAGAGAAACAAACCCTCCATACTATCTTTTAAAGATTGGAATCCGGGACCCTCTAGCTGATCGTAAGATACTTCCGAGAACTTCCTCAGTACATATCCCTGAGGCAAATCAATCTTAGGCAATTCAAGGATGGTGAGGTCCGTCTTCATATGCACTTCTTCCGCAGCAAATTTGAAACCACACTTTCTATATAGATCAACAAATCTCTCTGAGTATGTTCTGTGTGCCTTAGTTGGGAACACTAATTCAATCTCCAGTCTGCTGAACCCATGTTGCACAATATCTTTCTTTGCTGCTTCGATTAGGGCTAACGCAATCTCGTCGGCTTCATCTGTTTTATCAAGGATTGGCTGAAATCCACTAATGAAAGCCATCAGAGGAAACCCAACATAGTAGTATATCCAACCGACTATATTTTCCGCTTCGTTGAAAGCGATCATTTTCCGAAATTTCTCATCTGTGCATAATTTCTCAATATTTTGTTGAATCTCCTCAAGCGTCTTTTCTGATTCCACAGGCGTATCTTTTCTTGCTGATTTGGTGATTTTTGCCAGTATTTTGTAGTCTTCTGAATTGAGTCTTCTAGATACTATTTGAACCATGAACTAGCGCTTCCCTTTATTTTTTAGATGTATTTCAGGACTCATCTGCTCTGGATTATTAGTACTTTGTACTGCACGAAAAAACGTGGTAACGCATCTATCAAGCTTTGGGAGGGTCTAGAATCCAATTAAATAGTTGAATAAGTTCAAATTCTTTCAAAGACCACAATTTTCCAGGTGAACTGCTAACGTGGTATCTAGGGAAACTGAATTTGGTATTGGTGGAGCATTTGTTCTCGCTAGCATAATTCCAATTGGAATTGCGCTTCTTGGGAATTTTCCAACACTAAATCCTGGATTGATAGTCAATTTTGGTTTAACTGGTGTGGTGATTGGTTTCATAGGTTTCTATTTAATCGGAACAGCTCTTTTCAGAAGTTAGTGATAGATAATTCCCTTCTTTTCCCGTTATAATATTAATAGACATGATCTCCGTTCAAGGATTGCTTATACTTGAGTCTATGAGAAAATGTATTCCCGTAAAATGCTCCACGGTAGGTTGAGAATTCCATGGCCACAGAGTACATCTCACTTCTGATTCTGTCAATTGTCTTTTTCCTTATTGCTGTAAGAAAGATTGGAAATATCCGGATTAAAATCTGGCATGCAATGACCTTGGGTGCAGCAGCTGTACTACTATTGGGCCAAATCAGTCCATTGGATGCAATCTATTCCGTAAACATTGATGTGATTGTCTTCTTGTTTGGAATGTTTGTAGTGGGAGAGTCAATGTATCGTAGTGGATATCTCAATATGCTTGCCCAAAGGATTTTTCATCGGGCTACAGATACGAACCAGCTTATTCTTCTAATCCTATTCCCAATAGGACTACTTTCTGCACTTCTCATGAACGATACATTGGCAATCATAGGTACGCCACTTGTTCTTGGGCTTTCAAAGAAGCATGGTATTTCTCCCAAGCTGCTTCTGCTGACTTTGGCATTTGCTGTCACTACTGGCAGTGTTATGAGTCCAATCGGTAACCCTCAGAACCTTCTCATAGCTTCTTCAGGAAGTATTGCTAGTCCGTTCATTACTTTCATTCAATATCTTGCGCTACCAACAATTCTATGTCTATTTGTAACATTCATCATGTTACGGATATTCTTTAGATCAGAGTTTCACATATCCCTTGTTGAGAATCAAAATGAAGGGATACAGACGGACAATCAACTAGTTCAGATATCGAAACTTGCATTGATGCTGACCATTCTGTTGATTGCAGTTAAGGTCATACTTGTTGTTGTCGCTCCTTCGATTGAAATGAAACTGTCGCACATCGCAATCGCTGCATCATTACCAATATTACTACTAAGTAGGCAAAGAGTTGAGATTGTGAAGAATATTGATTGGACAACCCTGCTATTCTTTGTTTCAATGTTTGTATTGATGGCAAGTGTTTGGCAAAGTGGAGTGTTCCAAGAACTCATCTCAGCCATGAATCTTGACCTCACATCTGTTCCTACAATAATTACCGTTGGGATTCTTCTGAGCCAATTTATTTCCAATGTGCCATTGGTTGCGCTGTTTGTCCCAATATTCTCATCGAATGGGGCTTCAATTGTTCAACTAATGACACTCGCTGCCGGAAGTACAATTGCAGGTAATATGCTGGTGCTTGGTGCTGCAAGTAATGTAATAATTATTCAGAATGCAGAAAAACAAGGCGAAACAATAGAATTTCTCGAGTTTGCGAAAATAGGTATTCCGCTGACATCAGTTCAGACTATTGTGTATCTCACTTTTCTTCTTCTGGTACCCTGATCACTTATTCTCTTCTAATGATCTTTAAAATACGTTTCAGATACTTTGCATGGTGATTGACTTCTCTTATAACTTCGTCTAAGTGCTCGTTGAGAATCAAAATTTACCATTTAGAATTATGAATACTTCCTACTACGCACCAAGAATCGTTGGTGTGATAGGGTTGTAGTTTGGAGTCTATCATAGTTTTGCAATACTCTGTGTCGCCTTAGCCCTTGTGAACCCTTGGTGCAAGAGTACACATCTTCTATGATTTCAAGCATCTATGATTTTCTACGGAACCAAATCACCGCAACCACAACAATGACTACTCCTGCTATTGAAAGGGAACCAAAGAGAATTAGTGGATCAATGGCTCCATCACCCGTGGGAGTAGTAGTAGGAGTAGTAGTAGTAGGAGTAGTAGTAGTAGTAGGAGTAGTAGGTCCTCCAGTGGCTATGAACATGAATGACTCGTGACTCCAAACACTATCAGAATTGCAGGCGTATACATCAAGAGTGTGTTCGCCATTAGAATTGGGAAGTCCAGTCAATTCAGTCTGGTTCTCATCCGAGTCCCATGAGAAGTACTTCTCTGCTGGCACCTCACTGAAGAGAATCACCGGAAGAGTACCTACTGGGTTTGTACTACCACTTGGAATGATTCGATGCTCGATCTCAATTGGTCCTGTGTAAGGTAATTGGTAGTTGTAACCCACAGAATCATCCAACTTGATTGCTGTGATGTTGACGTGGCTAGCACTCACATTTGTACGTACGTAATGGTAATATCCGCCTTTCCAAGTGGGATGGTTGTATAACGGGGCTCCACCACCTCCAGAGATGATTTGGACAATTCCATTCACTGTGAGTCTGTTGAAACAGTGATCGTGTCCAGTAATTAATAGTGAAACATTGTGTTCTTCGTACAATGCTTGAACTGCTTCTCTTTCTGCTGCAGGAACATCATTGTATGCATCTTGGATATGTATAACTGGATACAGAGGACGATGAATAACAACGAATTTCATCTCACTAGAAGTTGTTTCCAAGTCGTTCTCAAGCCAGGTAAATTGATCGCCGATTATTCTTGCTTCAAAGCCTAACTGCTCTGAATCCAACATTGTGAAGTGTACACCAGCATAGTCAAATGAATAATAGGTAGATGGCTCATCATATAGTACAAATGAGTCGAAGTAGTACTCCAACCTAAGTGATCCTGTTTTGGCTCCGGTGTCGTGATTACCTAATACTGCATAGATTGGTGCATAGTGTCCGATACTATCACTGATGTTAGTAAAATGCTCCCATCTCAAGAGATTGTCTGCGTGATTTTCAGACACGTCCAGAACAAAATCACCAGACATTATGACAATGTGTGGCTGTTCTGCAACAATCATCTGAGCCATCTGTGCAAATTCGGCAGGTTGTACTGGGTCGGTTGTACTAGGTCGATTATCTCCAATGATAATCATCTTGAATTCGTCACCATCAGCTGGAGCGGTAAGGAAGTGGTAAAGCGGACTTGTTGTTCCGTTTGAAATAACGCGATAGTAATATTTCTCATCCATGTTAAGTTCATTCAAGCTGACATAATGATCTTTATCAAGTGTGGAATTTGTCACAATCTCCATCACCGATTCATTCAACCCGTATCTGACCGTAGCGTTTGTTAAGTCCTCCGTACGCCAGAAAATCACAGCCGAGTCTTGAGTCACCATGTTTACAGTTGGCCCTCTTGGAAACGGGCTAACCGCATTGGAAAGAACTTTTCTTTCGATTATTGAGTACGTTACTGTAGATGTGTTACTCAAAAAGGCAGTTAGAATCGGGCTTGCAAACAATGCCAATAGTAGGAATACATACAATCGCCTCTTCAAGATAACCACCAACCTACCTTATCACCTCGCAGTTATTAAGAATTTGTGACAATAGGTTTGTTACGAGCTCTTTAGCTAATTCTCTTGAGAATTTTCTTCAGATACTTTGCGTGTTCGTTGACTCCCTGTTTGGACTCTTCCATATGCTGAGGGTGAGCCATTCCACTCGCTTGGTAGAAGAACATGAGTTGAGCGATGCGTGCCGCCATGAACAGATTGAGATACTCAATGCCAATATCCTCTGGGTCAGCTGTTTCCTCATATCCTGAAATCAGTGCATCTTGTATTGTTCGTGATGCATCATTAGTATCAATGAAATACTGCCCAAGTACAACTCCAAAATCAAACACCCAGTATCCAAAACCACAGTCATCAAAGTCGAAAGGTCGCGCCTCCCCAGCATGAAACGCTACATTGTCAGTTAATCCAAGATCTGCATGAATCAACCCATAAACAATCTTCTTCTTACCCATCTGCTCACTGACCTCACGTATTCGATTCAATACATCATTAAACGCGACTTGATGAGCCTTTGGAATGGCTTCACGTGCGTCTGTAGCAGGAACACCATAACTGAACCCATCTCCATAGAGGCCCTCCCAATCCCAGTGAGGACGTGCAAATCTTTTTGGACGCTTCCACCTTCTAGACTGTTCATGCATTCTGCCTATTACTCTTCCAAGAGCTTTGAAGTGCTTGGGTCTTATTCTCTTATTCAATAATCTGCCCTCAGTCCATCCAATGAGAGTGCACTCTCTCGTTTGTGGAACATCATATCCTCCATCAGCCTTCGTCAACCAATCCTCCTTCAGGCTTCGAACAGGTCTTGGAACCATTATTCCCTCTTGATATAGAGCAGACAACCATTCCATCTCAGAAATAATGAACTGAGGTGTCATGTAATCTGGTTGATGTAATCGTAATGTGTACTTCCCAGGAATAATAGGGTTACCTGGAGGAACAGTGACCTGATACAACCCATTTCCAGTGTAGGTGATGAACCTAAGCTTTGCTCGCTCCAAGCCATACTCACTAAGTGCAATCTTAGCAAGTTTCCGTAACCTTAGTAGAAAAGCTCGATAACTAACAGACAAGCATCATCACACCTCACTTGATTCAGATACTCTTCGAAATATTACTCACATAAGGTAATTGTGAAGTGAGTAATTTTGCAGGACACTTCTGAAACTCTTTTGAGGTCGATGTGACCCTAACAACTTATTCTAGGACTGAGTTTCTTTCTCCTTTTCTTTCTCCAGCTCCTTTATGCGTTTCCTAATGGTGTCCTCAGTCTTTTCGATTCGCTTCTCAATTTCTTTGATACGCTTTTCCCTTGAAGATAACTCATTCTTCATGCGCTTCTCAGCAGTTTGAAACACCTTGGTGGCATCAGTCCACTCTTGCTTTGCTAGTCGCATTTGTTCCTCTAGACTCTCGAAATTTATTCTCTTAACCTCCGCAAGGTTCCAATAGTCTCGCACCTCTGACTCAAGTCTACCACGGACTGAATCAAGATCAGAATTGAATTGTGATAGTTCTGTGTATTGATTTGTCAAGTCGTTGAACGTGTCTTTGATAATGGTGTCCTTTAGAAAATCTGAGTCTGGTATCTCTGACATAATTGCATCGACTTGAGGAATACGCTTTTTCGATGGTAGGTCATGTTTAGGTGGAGATGGTGCTGGTGAAGGTTGTGATGATGGCGGAGTAAGTACTGTAGGTTTTAGTTCTGGTGCAGGTGCAAGACCAGGTGGTGGTTTAGGTTTTTCCAGAGACCCAGGTGTTGGCTGTTGAACAGGCGTTGGTTGAGGTGCCATTGGTGATGCTCCTGGAGGGGTTGAAGACTGTGCTGGCTGAACTGATCCAGGGGGCGTTCCCATCGCTCCAGGAGGCACACTAGCTGCGGGCTGGACTGTTGAAGGTGGAGCAGTTGGTTGTGGTTCCATTGCCTGTCGTTGACTCTCTAAATCCCCCATCAATTCCTGAACCTCACTAGCACGAAGCATTCGTGTTTCAATAATTCCCTCACCTTTTTCTTCAATGCCGACTTGCTCAGCTCTGGCAAATGCCTCCTTGGCTTTTTCCATCTCAGACTTAGGCTTGGACAATCCTGAACCAGTTCGAACTCGGTCTCGAGATATTGAGCTTGGTTTTACCCATTGATCATCTGTTGTTACTCTTGCTTCGCTTGGTGGCGGTGTTGGGGGTTGTGCATCTCTTACTTCAGGTACTACTTCTGGCTCAGGCGCGGCAGCAATGGTCTTTGGTTTCTTTTCTACTGAGAGAAGAAGTCCTCCGCAACGAATGCAATACTTTCTAGTAGGCTGGTTTGCTCTACCGCATTTGGGACAATTTTTCATAGATTCATCAACCCCGTCAAGCGAATCAGCTAAAAATAGGCACATCTATGCTGTAAAGGTTTTCTGAGATAAAAACAATGTCAATTCTATAGCCAAGGTAAGCTAATATGAATTGACGCTGGAGGTTATCTACCGGTGATATGACTTGATGAGTCATGCAATCGAAGCTCTCCTGATAACTGACAAGGGTGGTGCACCTAGATTCTATATGCAGCTTGATCCAAAGGCACTCAATATGGACCCAGTTATGGCTTCAAGTTTTTTTGCTGCTATCGACATGTTCTCGAAGGAAGTCTTTGATGAGAAATCTCCTATAGTCCAAGTTGATTATGGTGCTCGATTGTTTACATTAATCAACGGTGTCAATACAAACATGATTGCAGTCAGTGTTCAACGCTTGACTCAGGAGTCTCTCGATATCTTGGACTCACTTCTTGCTGAGTTTGAACTTGACTGGCTTGAAGTGGTCGATCCTTTTGACTACAGCTTCGAAACTTCATTTGTGGATGTCTACTTGGAGGCATTTGGAGAGCGTGTTATGGAGAAGCTATCCCTCCGGCTTCTAGGTGAAACTTGGGTTCCATATTTCACAACTAAGTCACAATCACGTGAAGCAATTCCTAGTCTTTTGATGAACTACATAAATGGAACTAGAAATGTAAATGAGATAATCGAGGTCAGTGGTCTGTCACGTCGCGAAGTTGTCCTTGATCTTTCAAAACTTTGGGCACATCGAGTCATACGGTTTCGAAATATGTTTAATTTCAATGACTTTATGACGACCGGGACTCAGTTTGTGAGATATGCTCAAGCCACATCAGCAGAAACACAAGACCTCCGCACTCTACATCCTGATATGGCTGACGTAATACCACATCTCGCAGGGCTAATAGACGGCCGTCGGACGGTGAGGGAGATACTTGCTGAGCTTGGTGCTCGCTATGATGAAAGTGAACTCCTGAGATCTTTAGATTTCCTTATTGAAGTTGGAGTCATCGAAGCGCTTACACCAGAAAAAAGGCGCATTCTACTAGCGAAAGAAGCACTTGAGCTTGCGATTCGCGTGGCTGAAGGGACCTACAATGTGACTGAAGCGACAAATGGGTTACAATTCGTCATGAAGACCTCCAAAGCACCAGAAGCTCTCAGTCAGTTAGTACTGAAAGATGGTAAATGGTCTGTTGATTTTGATTTCAAGGTCCTTGAAGGATTGAATCAAAGAAGGCTAATGATGCTCTTTGGAGAATGGATGAAAATACTTGCTCAATTTGTGAATGCATTAAATCCCACAAAAATTGAACGGTTTATAGGAAACTTGACAACAGTCTTTTCACAACGAATCATAAGACGCTATTCGGCATTCGACCTTAGAGGCTTTGAAGAATTTGCATACTGGCTAGAGATTTTGAGTACTCCTACAAAGCCGCATGTCGGACCAATTGAAACAAGTCGGTTGCAAATTGTCTGGTCCAGTGCCTTAGAGGAACTTGCATATATTCTTGTAACCAGAGGTCATATTATTTACAAATCTGAGAGTATTACGCAGATCCGCTCAGCTTCAGGAACTCCATTAATTGATCTTCTTCCTACTGAATGGGTAGGAAGAGATCGCGTTGAGACCTTCGAACGTATAATGGTGGAATATGCGAACCTTGGTCCTGCTGCTAAATTGACTCTTCTAATTCTCGCAACTCAACGTGGCATATTAATACCAAAAGAAATCATAATCTAATGGTTAAATCAGAGTTGCTTTCATCTGAGCAACTATTATCTAAGAATGTTGAAGAAAGATTGATGGTGACAGTGCATGAGTCCCTCCTATCTATTGAAGATAGTTACAGTTGGATCAGCATCAGTAGGAAAGACCAGCATCATAATTAGGTATTCAACTGGAACATTCCGTGAACATTATTCCCCAACACTTGGAGTAGGATTTGCCTACAAGAAAATGGATGTTGATGAGGACTCTGTGAACTTACAAATCTGGGATCTAGGCTCTCAAGACTTTCTTGAACGAACACGTGCGAACTACTACTTAGGGGCTCAAGGAGTAATTTTCATGTACGATGTTACATCTTGGGAATCACTTAACGAAGTCCTTGAATGGAAGAATGAGGTTGATAGAAATCTAGACGATTACAGAGCCATTCTTGTTGGCAACAAAACAGACCTCGCAATGGATCGGGTTGTTTCTACGGAGGAAGGCCAGAATATAGCTGCTCAGCTCGGTATAGACCATATTGAAACATCTGTTCGCCTCGATATGAATGTCAACAAAGCATTTGAGATGATTGCAAGAAGCATTATCGCATCATTCCACTGATTCGAATAGATATATCAAAGACGTTCAATCATTTCTTTGCGTAGTGTTTAGTCACAAGCTGTAGAAGACGTTGCCATAGCCAAACTTAAAATTGGTCATTTCAAGGCCCGTTTTTTAGCAATTTCCAATGGTGGTCTTACATCCTTTGGAATTGGACACTTGTACTTCCTACCCACCATTTTCTCGACATGTTCATCCTTAATTTTCTTGAGCAAATCTGGTTTTGTGAAAAGTTCTATTGCCGATCCTGCTATAACCTTGGTTGCCAAAATGAGTGACTTGTGACCAATACTCATTCCACAACAAGCTGTCCATTGCCAATCGTGACCTGCCGCCTCAAGGGTGGCTGTAGCAGTTTGGAATTCCATGGTTGGCGTAATCCAGCTGACATCGCCAGTATCGGTGGAACCTGGCCATACAATTCCCTCATCCCAAGGGTCATGTATCTCCCTATCGATATGAACATCATCCTCAACCAATTGCTCCCATCCAGGTCGTTTAGAGGCCCTTAGTTGCTCAATCTTTACCTCTTTTGAAACAGTCTTGGCCATCTCAGTTGCGAATTTCATCTCGTCTTCTGTATACTCAGGAGCACCAATCTCTCTCATGTTAGCAATGACGAGCTTACTCAGACCTTTACTCGGAAGTTCATTGGATAATCCTTCGATAAACTCAATCTTGAGTTTGGTCTGAGTCATCAATGCAGCCCCCTCAGCAATTTTCAATACCCAGTCATAGATTTGGTCAACCTGTTCACGTTCTGGTGCTCGAATATAATACCAAGTACGAGCATAATCGGGTACGACATTTGGCTGTAAACCTCCCTCTTCGATTACATAGTGAACACGAGCCTCCTGAACAACATGCTCACGCATGAAGTTCACACCGATATTCATGAGCTCAACTGCATCGAGGGCACTTCTACCAACATAGGGAGTAGCCGCTGCATGAGCGGTAGTGCCATAGAAGTGAAACTTCGCTGAATTCATGGCAAGACTGCTACCCAATCCCGCAACATTGAACCGACCAGGATGGTGGCTGAAAACTGCATCAATGCCATCAAAACAACCAGCTCTGACCATGAAGACCTTCCCACTATATGTTTCCTCAGCGGGAGTACCAAAGAACTTGATAGTACCATCAAGACCATGCTTTTCCAGCACTACCTTTGTAGCAATTGCTCCCATCACACCAGTAACACCATGGATATTATGCCCACACCCATGTCCTGGTGCTCCTTCTTCTATAGGGTCTTGATATGGAACTGGCTTCTGTGATAATCCTGGAAGTGCATCATATTCTCCCATGAACCCAATTGTGGGATTGCCCTTGCCATATGTTGCTATGAACGCCGTTGGCATATCTGCAACTCCCATCTCTATGATAAAACCATGGTCCTCCAGAATCTCAGCCAGAAACTTTGAGGACTTCTCCTCCACGAGTCCAAGTTCTGCGAGTCTCCATACTTTATCACTTGCTTCGATAATCATACTCTCGTTTGCTAAAATCCAATCCCAAGCGTCTTTCTTCATACTCAAGACCCATCCGTCGTTTAGATGACATGCTCTTAAAACTGACCTGATGTGAGCATCTATCTAAATGCTGAAATCTTGCTACGAACTTGTTATTGATATATGATTTCAATGATGTACTCCAGAGTGATTCAGAGATGCACTCTATTGAGGAGAAAGTAGTCCATAAGGTGTTAGATGAAACTCTTGTAGCACAGAATCGAATTCATGGCTCAGTTGCTGATCTTCCAGAAGTTTTTACAAGTCTTAACGCAGTTGCTGGAAATTTGGTCGCTGGAAATCCTATCGTAATTCATCATTGGGGCGTAAGTGATTCAGATGGTCATGATATGGATGTGTGTCTTCCGATTAAAGAGGAGATTGAAGGGAATGAGCTAACTTCAGTAAAGCTCCCCAGAAAGGATGCAATGACAATGATACATAGAGGACCTTATTCAGAGATAAACCACTCCTACTCTAGGGTATCTAGGCACACCTACGAGAGAGGTCATCCTATTGCTGAATCAACAAGAGAAGTCTACTATAACTTAGATATAGAGCACCCTGAGAATACTGTGATTGAGATTCAAGCAATACTTCATGATTGGACCGAGAGATACATGGCTAAGTTAGAAGCTGTGCTGGGCTTAGAAGCCAAAGATGAAATCTTGGCACCAATAAGTAAACTCAGTATCGACTCTCCTGCAGATGTTCGCCAGAAAGCTCTCTGTGAATCTCTTGGCATCTTGGAAAATATGGCAAATGGTGAACAGCAATTCGAGATTTTATCACACTGTGCACATGTTTACCCTATAGAGCTCATACCTCCAATGAGGGATCTCTTCAGATCTACTAGAAGTGTTGATATTGTTATTGAAGCAATGACATCTAAAGGTGGATACTATCCAAAATTACTCAGACGTGAGGGTTCCATCATCTATTCGGAGAAAAGCCCTGCCAATCCATCAGCGTATAAGGAATCTAAAAATGCTGCTGAGAGAAGAAGAGCCTACTGCTTCTGTCCATTGATTAGAGATTGCCTTGATGAAACCCCAGAGGTCTTCTGCTATTGTTCTGCAGGTTGGCCAAAACAGCTTTGGGAGGGAATCCTTGAACACCCTCTGAAGATAGAAATTGTAAAGTCCCTGACAAAGGGAGATGATACATGTGAGTTTGCGATTCATCTTCCTAAAGGAGTTACATGAAGCTTGTAGCAGAATACGATAAGTAGTTCCTTGACTATTCCAAGATGAATAGACCCTCCACAACTCTCCTGCTTAGATAAAATCCACAACAGCACTTAGTCGTTGAATCCCCTTTACCAAAGGGTGATAGTATTAGTAATTACCCAACTCGTAATGTCAGCAAGCTCATATAGCACCGGTTTCAAAGAGTGAATGAAATGGAGTGCGTTTCTCAATGGCCTTTCCACAGAACACACCTCATATGGCAATCTTTTGGGACGTTGAAAACGTCGCTGATGAATCAGCCACCCACAGAACCATGACTGAGAGGATACGCCAAGCTGGGGCTATTACTCGTGCGTATGCTTTTGCTGATTGGGATGCAAGACGACGGATGGCTGAGGAACTTTATGCTCTAGGTTATGACTTAATTCACATCCCTGACGAACGCGATAATGCTAGTGACTATAAGATGGCTGCGTATATCTTGGACCATCTTGTACACTACCCTGAAACTACACGTTATGTTCTAATCACCGGAGATGGTGACTTCAAGCTTATTGCCGGTGCACTCCGTGAACATGGTGTAGAATTGTGGTTGATCAGTAATCCAATCATTACTGCATCTGAACTTCCTGAACTTGCTACAATCTACAGCGATATCCTTTCCTTCAGACCAGCTCTGGATTGTGTTCGTCCAGAAGACTGCGACGAGTCAGTTCAAAGTATTGTGCAACTGCGACATCTCGCAGCTGTTCAACTACAGGAAGTGATTCGAGTAATCACTAAAACAAGTAACATGCCTGGTGTAGGACACGCAAAACACGTGATGAGGTCATTGAACCCTGATTTTGATGAAGCTACAATGGGATTTGGTCATTGGAATGATTTCTTGGATTGGGCTGAAGCACAAAACTACATTATCCGAGAGGGTGAAATGCCAAGAACAATTCTAAGCTTACCCGATAAGATATCTCCACAGTCGGTCAAGATATCACAAGAAGTGAATGAAGCATTCGCATTCATGACACAAGTTGTGGAAGAACGTTTCAATGAAGGTCCTCCTTTTACTCTTATGGAGCTAGGAATTGAGCTTCGAGAGCGTGGACTTGAAACCAATAAAATAGGCTATAGACGCTTCTCAGACTTTGTGCTCTCAGCTGAAAAACGTGGTCTAATTAGAATCATTGCTCCCGTAAAAGATGGGGATTCACCAATAGTGCTTCCAGCTTACACTGTAGACCGGATGCAAGATTGGTTCGAGGAGAAGGTGGATCTTTTATTCGGTCCTTCTGTTAATGTTCCAAAACCTGCATTTCTCAAGAAGATTGGACTGATGCTCCTTGATACACAGACGACTCTCGATGAGCTTGAAAACTATCTGACAGCTCCCCGCGTTAAAGAAGTTTATACTGAAATTCTTGCCGCTAGTGAAATCCCATTTCTTCCACCTTTCCAACAATCTTTAGCTCATATTCTGATTGGCAAGGGTTTAGAGTGCAATACTATTGTGGAGAAAGTAAATGAGGAACTCAGCCCACTCGGTATAAAGCTCCAGTGTCCAGCATAACAGAAGGATTATCTTGAACGCTTCACATGAAGACTGAGTTGTGATTGTCATGAATCCATATGAAAAACTCGCTAAAGTCTTAGACACTATTCCAAATGGGTTTCCACCAGTTGAAGATGGCTCACATCTCCGAGTACTCGAGTGGATATTCAAACCAGAGGAGGCTGAGCTTGCCAGCCAGTTAAAGCTCAGTGGTGAAACATTGGATGAAATATCTGTCAGGTTGAATCGTCCAAAGGAAGAACTAGAGAAAACTCTTGAACTGATGCGTGAGAAGGGTCAGATCAACTCATGGGTGTCAAAGAGTGCAGGTGCTAGAAAGTACGGTCTGCTACCTTTCGCAGTTGGTATCTATGAGGAGCAACTCAACAGAATGGATGCTGAGTTTGCTCAAATCCTCGAACAGTATTTTTCACATAAGAATGGATTCAGAAAATTAGTAGAAACCAGACCCGTCATTTTTCAGGTGATTCCTGTCAATCAGAGCGTGAGTACAGAGCTTGAGATTCATAGTCTTGAGAAGGCTGAAGCGATAATCGAGTCATCTGCTTCATGGGGTGTTCGAGACTGTATTTGTCGCAAGCAAAAAGATCTGATTGGCGAGGGTTGTGACTATCCGCGGGAAGTCTGTATTGCATTTGCTCCAAACAAAGAGAATGCGTTTGATGATGATGAGCTCACAAAACCAATCACAAAAGAGGAGGCACTCAGACTTCTGAGAGTAGCGGAAGAAGCAGGTCTAATTCATTGCACCTACAATGTTCAGTCTGGAAGGACCTTCATTTGCAACTGTTGTACGTGTTGCTGTGGTATCCTTAGAGGTGTAGAGAAACTTGAGAATCCTCGTGAATACATAAAGACCGACTTCATAATGACTGTGAATGTTGACCTCTGCACAGGCTGTGAATCATGTGTTGACCGATGCCAGTTTGATGCACTCAGTGTTCCTGAAGATGTCTGTGTTGTTGACACAAAGCGATGCATCGGGTGTGGTGTTTGTGCGATCGTTTGCCCTGAAGGCGCGCTTGAGCTTGTTCGTGATGAATCTCCTGATAGACCCGAACAGCCAGCTAACCAACTGGACTGGATGACAAAACGAGCAATGTCCCGTGGGGTCGATCCATCAGATATAATGTGAATGACTAGTCTTAAGAAGAACCGACTAGAACATCTTTGTGAAACTGCATATGACCACTAACACAGATTCAAAAAAGAAGGATGAAACAAGGAAGGGACGAACGAAACGATATGTCCCCAACCTTGCTGAATTCTACTTCAAACCAGCATTCGATTGGTCTAAAGCTGAGGCTGAAAACCTCTACAGTGAAACCAAGTCACCATCACCTAATTTCGAGTTGGATACAATCAGTTTCGAAGACTGTGTCGTTGGGATGAAGCGACTTCCTGATGCGTCAATAGACATGGTCATTGCAGATCCCCCCTTCGGGATTGCCTTTAATGGAAAGAGTAGTGTGTACAATCGAGATGAGCGCTTAGTTGTTGAGGGGTATGAGGAAACAAGTGAGTCTTATCAAGAATTCACATCAAGATGGCTTTCGAAACTACCTAGAATCATGAAGCCAGAATCATCCGCCTATGTCTTCAGTGGTTGGACAAACCTCGATGCTGTGCTTCAAGGAGCCCGTGACGCTGGGCTTGTGACTCTGAATCATCTAATATGGCACTATCCATTTGGAGTCTATACGAAGAGGCGATTTGTTACAAGTCATTACCACATCGTACTTCTTGTCAAGAACTCACAAAAGTACTTCTTCAACAAGATTGAAAACTATCCTGAGGATGTCTGGTCAGTTAAGCGCCAGTATCGTACAGGTCTTACTAAGAATGCCACAACCCTTCCACTTGAGGTGGTTTCAAGATGCATAGATTTCTCCTCAAAACCTGGTGATATTGTACTTGATCCATTCATGGGGAATGGCACAACTGCAGTGGCTGCTAAAATGAACTTCCGCCATTTCCTTGGTTTTGAAATCAATAAAAAACTTCGACCTCTCTTAGAAAAGGAACTCGCCAAGGCTAAACTCGGAGGATCATATATCCCCTACAGCGATCGCCTACCAACAGCAGAGGAGCTAGCAAAAACATACCCTAAGGCATATCGTGAATATGTTCGCAGAGAGAAGAAACAGAAAAGAGCAGCAAAGAGAGATTGATTCACATGGATATAGAGGAGTTATTTAGACGTCATGGTTCAAATCATGATAGGCTTGCAGATGCCACAAGTATCAGTGACCTCTATACCCGACAGTATGGAACTGAACTAGCACAATGGGAATCACAATTACTTAAGCAATTTCGGGAAAAAGAAACAGCCCGTCTTTACAGATATCATGGCTTTGTTCATCACACACGTGACACAAGCTTGGTGCTTCTGACACCTAGTCCTTGGCTGATGGATGGAGAATTCATCTTCTTTGAGAGAGATCAAGAGCTACCTCCAGATGGAGCCTTTATAGAGGTGGTTGGTTCTCGCGTGGCGGCACCACGACCACTTCAAGAATCAAATTTAATAATTCGTGCTATTGCAGCTGAAACTTGGAGTGCCAGACCGATTGACTTCATCTCAGATATTCGACCTCCGCTGAGGCTTAATGAAATCTCTGAAATCCTCTTTGAGCACGTGGGAATGAGTGAAGCAAGTAAAAGGGTATTTGCCCGTCTATTTGTTTCTAGTCCGCCATATCAAGAATGTATTGGAGGGTTAACCACAGGTATTCAAGCAATTGCTTCCAAGGCTCAAGTTCGACGTTTATTGTCATTCATCAAGAGTGTGGTTCCTCCTGCGATGAAGGGTCGACATCCATCATTCAGGAATGCTCAGGGTATTAAAGTGAAATCTCCCCGCCTCTGGCGATTCGATGTTGGATCTTTTTCAATAAACAAGATGCAACAAATCTGTGTACAACGAAAGGACCCTGCTGGATATAGAGAAGTTTCTCTTGGTGCAATCACAAAAACTGAAACTGCAATCCTCCCGGATGTTCCACTAGCTTTGGCATCTGAAGACTTTTGGGTTGAAACTGGAAATCCCTCGAATCTACGATTACCTATTCTCAAATCTGCAATAACATTTCAAATGCTTACTCCTGAGATTACTAAGCGGAGTATTGATGCTGGTACTGAACATATCTTGGCAAGATTGGATGTTCTCCGTGAGAGCTTTGGTTTTGAAGAGAGGGTTCTGGCACGAGGACATCTGCTGGACGCGGACGCTCTTGGACGACCACTAAGTACTCTAAGGCTTGCCCGTTCATCAGCCCGGGCGTTTTGGAAGGATAAGGTGAATACCAATGACCTAAAACACGCATGGGATCGAATCCTCGAACCAGCCCTCAAGGAGTTTATCGAACTCACAGAGTTGAAACAAAGTGCTGAGAAGGAGTGGGGTAAAGGAAGTCGCATTGACAAATTCAACACTCGTGTATTGAAAGCAATCAAGAAATTAGATACAGGGAAAAGGGGGTATCTGGGACCAACCCTGAACGAAATTGCAGAAGAAGCAGGTGTTGAGCATCATGTTGCTGCAGAAACCCTTGCGCGGATGAAGGACAATGGTGTCCTCTATGAACCTCGCCCGGGTCACTACAGGTTAGTATGATTTCTTCTACGGGAAAGACTTGAAGAACTCTTCTGGTTCCTGTCCTTCTTCAATTATCTCGATCTCTTGTACTCCGACACGTTCAGCATCATATCTACGTGCTAGGATGTTTCCATCGAATTTCTCGCGAGCTGTTGCATCTTTCCCTCGCCAGACCCAAATGTCATCCCATGCATCAAGAAGATAAACATCATCACTCTTCAGAGAGTTCTTGTTTAAGTCAACTTCTGCAAAGAAAGTTTCATCTCCCTCACGATGAACTCGCCAAAGTCTATGCTCATGTGTTTCCATCTGGACTTTTTTCAAGATGCCTTCGGTGTCTTCATCAGTTAAGCAGAAGTCGTCAAAGAGCGCTTTAAATTCAGCAGGCTCATTTCCTCCATCAATTCGGTCGATGTCTGCCTTTCCTTCTCGTGATTGGTCACTCATGACTGCTGTTGCAGCTGTAAGGAATTTCTCATCCACTGTGGACTTCGGACCAATCCATAGGTAGATCTTCATTCCGGCGTCAACAAGATAGCAGTCACCTCGTCCAAACGCTCCTGGATCCTTCATTTTGACGAGTCGGCCTTTTTGAATATGATAAACAGTTGGTTCACGCATGATACACCTCTCCTATGTGTCGTAGTTTCATTTTCATGTATAAATAAAAGTCCGATATAGTGGATTACTGATTTCCAGAAACAACTCTATGTGAAAAGACTCATAGTCAGATTGTACCAATATGTCTGAGCTTGACTCGTTCGGAAAAACCAGAATGACACCACTTGGGGGACTCCAGTTTCCAGGTCTATGATTCCATGCCACTCTTGCGTTTCATTAGTTTCATTCGCGCTGTAGCCAAAATAGAAGAGGTTGTTTTGAAATCTCGAGAGATAGGACTCATGCTCCATAGAAGGCTTATCTATTTGGTTTGGAAAGAATGAATCAAGGTGAGTCCATCCTCCAATTGGGAGTATAGATTGTGAGATGAGTCTATTGATTATGAAACCAACCCCAGTTGGCAAAGCGGTTCCATTTGAAAAAGTAGTGCTAGTCTTCATGTGTTCTACTATGTCTTCAAGAAAAGTTTGCGCGTAAAATATGATAGAAACATTCGGGAGTGATAAAACCTCCGCGTGAATTTGCGTGTTGTTCATTTTTATAAATGGTGGGGGCAGAACTGTAGAATTGACTATCATGTTCCCAGTGACCTTAACATCAAAAATGAACTCATCACCTTCCTCTATGATCCAGAAGAATGTCATTGACTGACGAATAGATTCAGTCACAAATCCAATTGAAAGAGTAATCAAAAATGTGAAACTAACTGCCGCAATGATTCTCAGGCGATGGTTCATGTTCATTCACCACTTTCTATGTCATCCTCGATACGAGTAGCCCTTTTTGGTCGTTGCGATTAGTGGATGCAAAACTATCTTATCATCAAGCGTCAATCCAAACTGGACTTTGGTGAGCAGATGCCAGAACTTCCAGAACTAGAGATTATTGCCAAACAATTGACAAGTCTTCTTTCAGGTCTGACCATTAAGAAGACTGTGGTTCATAATCATATAGTAGTCCATGGGTTGCCAATTAAACACTTTGAGGAAAAATCAGTCGGAGAAACCTTTGAGGTTGTGACCGCAGATGGCAAGTTCTTGATTTTTTCACTTACCAATTATGATCTTGTGCTGAATCTCATGTTAACAGGAAAAATTAGGGTGATTCCAAGGTTCAAAAAGCCTACAAAATATGACATGGTGTCCATTCACACCAAAGACTTGGATATTTGGTATTCTGACACAAAGAAAATGGGGCGGATATATCTCGTTGACAAAGGAGATTATTCAGCAGTTGCAGACTTTGAGGGGAGAGGCCCCTCAGCCTTAGATCCTGCCCTAACTCTTAATGTGTTCCAAGAGCGATTCAAACGCCATAATGGGCAAATCAAGAATGTATTACGGAATCAAAGATTTGTGAAAGGAATTGGGAATGCCTATGCTGACGAGATTTTACTTTACGCTGGAATCTTGCCTTTTCGCAAACGATCTAGTCTGACTGACAAGGAAATCGAGAGCCTTTATATTGCAATGAAAAAAGTCTTGGTCCAAATTCGAGGCATTCTCGCTGAAAGATCTCTCGACGAGATTGCAGCAGAGAAGAGGGATTTCCTAATGGTTCATAACAGAGGTGGTGAGATTTGTCCTCTCTGTGGTGGTCGAGTTTCTGAAGTTACTGCAAATCGGTTCAGGACCAACTATTGCCAGACCTGCCAGAAATAATATGAGTGACATTAGCTCTACCAGCAATACGGATTGGAGATGAGCTGTGATGGATAAATGGGAAGAGCAATTCCTTAGAGAGATTGTTGAGCTGGATACAAACAGTGATGAGAAGAAGAACTACGCCGTCTGCGCTGAAGTAATCAAGAGATACTGTGAAGACGCAGGACTCAAGGTTGATGTCTATGATTCCATGCATGATGGTATTCCTCAACCGAATATTGTAGCAACTATGGATGTAGGAGCAAAGACAACAATCTTGCTCTGCACACATTATGATGTGGTGCCTGCCGGAGAGGTAGATGAGTGGACGAGACCTCCGTTTGAACTCACAGTAGAAAAGGACAAGGCCTATGGTCGAGGTGTCAGTGACAACAAGGGTAACATCGTCGCTTCAGTAAGTGCTGCAAAAGAATTGATCAAGAAGGGCAGCTCAAAGGTCAACTGGAAAATACTCATCTCACCAAATGAAGAAATCGGTGGGGTTTGGGGTATAGATTACCTGATGAACGGACCTCCAAAGATTCGTGGTGACTTTGGAATAGTTGTTGACTCAGGACCCGAATATGTTAGCCATGGGGCAAGTGGTGTCATCTCAGGCACCATGACTGTGAGAGGCACACAGGGTCATGCTGGTTACCCATTCAAGTTTGCCAATGCGATTCATCTCTCGATACCATTAATGCAGGTCATGCTAGACTTTGCAGACGTCCGTCGAAAGGTCGAATCTGAACTTCTTGCACCACCAGGCAGTCCTCACATGACACTATGGGGTCGGTTCTCAATGACCGTCTACAATGCAGGGAGCAAGACGAATACGATTCCTGGGAAGGCTGAGATCTCCTTTGATTGTAGGACAATCCCTGAAGAGAGAGTGGAAGATGTTGTCAAGGACATCGAAGACTTCTTCGAGAAGGCCAAGGAGGAAACTGGTGTTGAGGCAACTCTTGAGTTCAAGACTAAACATGCTGGTTGGGGTTCTGACCCTACGAACAAATACATTGTTGCATTTCACGAGGCAGTTAAAGAGGTTGATGACCCAGACATTACCATCGCAGCGGACTTGGGAGGAAATGACGGTCACTATTTCACATCTCACGGAATACCAACAGTTTGTTACGGAACACTTGCGGATGACAACAATTATCACGGGGTAGACGAGTTCATGCATCTAACTGACTTTGAGAAAGTCAAGAAAGTCCTCATTCACTTTGCGGAGACATGCGAATAAATGGCTGACATACATGATTTGAAGATTGGAGCTCCTGGCCCCTTTCTTCCACCCTGGGACAATGCGATGAAGAATGCAAAAACTATTGACTCCTTAGGCTACGATAGTATGGCTTTTCCAGACCATTTTGCTGGATTTATTCCTGAAAGCATCTGGACTCCTGACATTACACCCTTAGCTGTTTTCCAACATTCGCCTCACACATACTACGAGTTATCTAGCATCATGAGTGCCTGCGCGTCGGTTACTGAGAATGTACAACTGATTTCTTCAGTTACTGAACCAATCAGACGACATCCAATCCTTATTGCTCAAACCTTTCTCACACTGGATCATATCAGTAGAGGAAGAACAGTACTTGGCATTGGAGCTGGAGAGCTTGAGAATATCGAACCATATGGGTTGAACTACTCTGGCCAGGTAGGAAAACTTCGTGAGGCTCTTGAGATTATCAAAATGGTTTGGAATACGCATGAACCATTTAGCTATGATGGCCGCTATTGGAAACTCAAGGACGCAGTCATGTCTCTGAGGCCTGCCGTGGATGGAAAGCCACCGCCAATCTGGATTGCAGCCGTGGGCCCCAAGATGCTCAAACTCGCAGCTGAATATGGAGATGGATGGGTTCCACATACCGCAAAACCAAAGCAATACGGGGAGGGTCTAAAAATCATTCAGGATCACAGAAAGAAATTAGATCGCACCGGACCTTTCACAGCCGCCTTTTGGAAGTGGTGCATTATTGATGATGATCCCGCGGAATGTGAGAGGCTGATGAAAACCCCTCTTGCCAGAGCATTTGCTCTAATGCATTCAGCAAGTAACTGGACACGTTTGGGATATTCACATCCTTTTGGTGATGATTTTCATGGACTCACCAACTACATTCCGATGCGATATGATCGAAAGACCACATTAGATGCGATCGAAAAGGTGCCGCTAGAAGTTTTACAGGAGTTCTATATGACTGGCGATAAAGAAACCCTCATTGGAATACTTGAAGACTATGTGAAACAAGGGCTCGCACATGTCATTCTCTGGAACGCTACGGGTATGTTTGATCTTGAGAAGACCCGGTCATCTTACAAGATGATTAAGGAGATCCTGGAATATGTCAAAGGATAGGCTAGTCCTAATCACACAGAACAAACACAAACTCCAGGAGCTTACTCCTCTCTTCAGAAAATACAACGTGGAATTCAATACAACATCGGTTGAGAAACATGAGATTCGCTCTGAGCGCGTAGAGGAGATTGCACGGGTTGCGGCCAAAGTTGCATTTGATACTCTTCAAAAACCAGTTGTGGTAGATGACACAGGGTTCTTTGTTGACTCTCTCAATGGTTTTCCAGGGTCATATGCCGCAATTGTCCTGAAGTCAATAGGCTATGAAGGTATACTCCGACTTATGACTGATAAAACGGAACGAACCTCGAGGTTCAAGACAGCTGTCGGGTTCTGTGATGGTGAACGCTTGAAGGTCTTCTCAGGAAGTATGTCCGGAACTGTCGCACGTACGCCTGCGGGAGAGAGTGGTTTTGGTTACGACCCCATCTTTGTGCCAGAAGGTTTCACGAAGACCTATGCAGAGCTCACTCTTGAGGAGAAAGTCCGCATTTCCCATAGAACAAGGGCCTTCGAGGGGTTTCTGCGTTGGTATACTTCTATGCTTGACAACCCTTAAGTCGGAAGAGATTGACCTCTACTAAGAACAATAATGTCAGTTAGCGAGGCTACCCTAAAGGCACTGAAACATCTTGGTCTAACAGAATACGAAACCCAAGCTTATCTTGCACTTGTTGCTGGTGGGCAGATGGGTGCATCAGATGTGTCCACTAAATCCAAGGTTCCTTACTCAAGAATCTATGATGTACTAGGTCGCCTTGAAGAAAAGCAGTTCATCCAAATAAAGAAGGGAAAGCCTACTATATACATTGCAAAGGCTCCAACAGAAGTGATGCGTCTAGTTCGATTGGATTGGGAGGCACGACTGAGAGAATCTAGTAGGGTAGTTGTTGAAGAGCTCCAACCTTTGTTTGAAAAGGAAACAAAAGTAACACCAAGGGATGTTTGGGTCGTTCATGGTCGGGCTTCAATCCTTGCAAAGGCAATGGAGATGCTAGACTCTGCAAAGGAGGAGGTTCTTCTCTCTCTTCCATCTTTTGATTTATCAGCAGAAGACGTTGATACGGTTGTCGAACGAGTCCTATTTGTGAAAGCAAAGGTCCGAATCCTCACATCATCAATCACAAATGCTTTGAAAAAGCGTATTCCAGAGAAGTTTGAAATTCGAACTAGAGACCGTGTTTTTGGAGCTGGTCTTGTGGTAGATCAGAAAGACACATTGATTATGTTAGCTGGTGGTGAAGAGAGTGATGAATTCCTTGGGATATACTCCTCCCATGCCATCTTCGCGGCGATGAGTAGTAGCTACTTTGAGTCCCTCTGGAAAGACAGTAAGCCGCTTTGACGGCCTTTTATGCTATCCTGAAGACTTTCTATCAAAGGTATTACTCGCCTTTAGAATAGAGTCTGTGAGGGTTTATTGTGACTCAGCCAGATATCGACACCCACGATCAGGATGAAACAGTAATGAGTAAGGACGAAGGTCCAACTTTTGAGAACAAACTTTCACCTAGTGCAATTGCGATTTTACGTCTTGTGAGGACTTTTGAAGAGGGTGGTCAACTCCAAGTATTTCAAACCGATGCAGAATTTGAACTAATACGTTCAATGGTGACGTCCTACAGAGGAAGTCTATATTCCCTCTTGACACGACGATTAGAAGAAGTGGTAAATCTTGGTGATGTTTCAATCATCTCTCAAAGGGATGTCATGAGTCTTATTGTACATCTTTGGGAAGATAATATATCCCGTTTATCGAAGACGGAGCTTCCATTTCTTGAAACAGCTATAAAGAATCCTGGCGTGGCTTTGAATGAGTTAGCCAAAGACTCCGGGTTGAGTTATGCTCAGACAAGACGAGCTCAAAAACGACTTAGTGAATCTGGGGTTTTGAGAACAGTTGGTATGTTGAACACATACAAACTTGGACTTGAACGTGTGCTTATTATTTTCGAATCTCCCTCTTTGGTCCTCTCTGGTCCTTATGTACAAAAGACCCTCATGGTTGATGGTTATTCTCCCTTAGTCCTGGTTGTTGCTACAATCCCTCATAAGAAAAGAACTGAACTTCTGGATACAATACGGTCTTTCCGAGGGAGTACAGGTAGCGTTTCTGTCTGGTCGCTTTCAGATGGAAGACCATTCTTTAGTGGACGATACTTCAATTCTCAAGATGGTTGGAATCTTGACCTGCTTCACTTTCGTCTAATGTTACGGAAAGGTGGTGATCCACTACTATTGGCTGACGTTGCCACTCCTTCTCCTGGAACACCAAACCGTTTTACCTATGCTGATGTTAAGATAATTGATGCTCTTGTTGATGAATATGATAGCACTGGAAATGATATTGTGACTTCGACAGGGTTATCAGCTTCTACAGCATTTAGAAGACGGGCTCAATTAATCAAGAAGCGAGTAGTATTGCCAAGGGCTAGAGTCAATATCCCTCGTCTAAGTGACAGAGTGGTTTGTCTTCTAAGTCCTGAATGCGCCGGTGATATAATTTCTGCATGGAATCATCTACCAATTACATATCAAAGTAGGATTCAGAATATCGAGGATTCATCAGAGAAGAAAGTCTTGCTTGTATCTGCTTTACCTGTTGGCTCTGGTCGTGATTTAATAAAGGTGCTCAATGATGAAACCTCTAAAATCCATGATTACAGTGCCCATGTTGTTGCAGCAGGTACAGGTCAATCAACGAAAGTGGCAAGTATGTATGATCGAAGAAATGACAGCTGGAAATGGGATGTGTCGAAATACTTCGATGCATTGACCTATAGTGTAGTAAGAAGGGAGGCCACGCCCAATGATATTCCTCTTGACCTAGCATGAGTCCTGAGTGACACAACCCTAATCTTGTACGGTGTTAGTCTTTTTAGTGAGTGACTCATGATTGAGATAGTCTTCTTAGGGTCTGGTGGGTCAATTCCAACAGAAAAAAGAAACCATCCAGCTATCGCGATTCGTTATGAAGGATGGGTACTTCTTTTTGATGCGGGCGAAGATGTCCAAAGGCAATACGAGAAAGCACAGCTAGGGCTGAACAAAAAGATGGCAATCTTTGTGACACATGTTCATGCTGACCATGTACTTGGTTTGCCAGGTCTCCTGTTGAGATTTTCTCTTCTTGGTAGGACAAAACCATTGAACATCTATGGGCCTAAAGAGCTGATCGAATATGTCAAGGTCAGTCAATCTACAATCAACCTTGGGACTACTTTTGAAACGACTGTTCATGCAATCGGTCCTGGTGAAATCTTCCATCATCAGGATCTTTCAGTTCGCGCATTCGAAGTTGACCACAGGGGCTATGCACTTGGATATGAGATCATATGGACTCGTACAACAGGGAAATTTTTACCATCAAAAGCCAAAGAGCTTGGTGTTCCTCAGGGTCCTCTTTGGAAGGCATTGGCATCTGGTGAATCAGTAGAACTTGAAGATGGAACAAGAATCTCTTCAAAAGATGTGACTGAACCCAGTCCGAATCCTTTGAAGATTGTATACTCTGGAGACACAAGGCCATGTGATGAACTTAAGAAAGCCGCAAGTGGAGCTAACATTCTGATATGCGAGGCTATGTATACATCAGAGCATGCCGATCTTGCTGAAGAACGAGGCCATTCAACTGCTGCGGCAGCAGCAAATCTGGCAAAAGAATCAGATGTGAAATTACTGGTTCTGACGCATTATAGTCCCAGATATTATGATGGAGAGGATGTTATTGGAGAAGCAATCCCAGTCTTTTCAAACTCAGTCCTAGCGTGCGACTTCATGCGGATACATCTAAGCAAGGACGGTTCAGCTGTTATCATGAGTCCAATCGATCATTGAACTAACCCTTCAATCCCAATCTAATGGACTTTAGAGGATGTTTTGAGAGCATCCGTTTTCCGACCTTGCCTCTTATATCTGAAAAAGTAGTGATTCGTGACACTATATTAGTCATATACTTCCTCATCAAAGGATCCTCATCAACTATCTCAAAAAGTAGATCTGTATGTCTTTTCGATTTGTGTAAAACCTCCGAAATCCACCTAGTGTCCACAAGTTCTCGTTCAACAGTCTTTTTCAGTTGATTTTCGTACTCTGCAACATGAAGAGGCGCCCTCATCTCAACTGCTTCCGAAGCTATTTTTGCAGCAAGTTTTCCAGACTGGATTGCATAGGATATTCCCTCTCCCGTGAGTGGAGAAACTAAACCCGCAGCATCTCCAACTAGCATACTCCTTCTCGCGATATATCGATTTAATTTCCCTCCGAGTGGAACTCTATATGACACTTTGTTTGAGGTATCAATCTCTATCTCTTTCTCTACTTCGATTAATTCTATTAATCTCTCCCAACTTTGTTGGAGATTCTCTTGTTTATCCATGCGACAGCCTATTCCAATACTGAATCCGTTCTTCTTAGGAAAGCACCAACCATATCCCCAAGATAGTAGATTAAAATACATTTCAATTACTGGTGATCCATTGGACTCATGCGTAATCATTGCTGATTTCAAATCACTTTGGCTCACTGGGACTTCTGCAGAAATGCAAAGCGCTACTTGATCAGGAGCCCATTTTGAACGAATTCCAAGCTCTCTTGCGATAATGCCATTTACTCCGTCTGCTCCTACAAGAAGATGCGATTTGTATGAGTCTCCGACTGATAGTGCTCTGATTCCAGTACGCGTTTGTTCTATTCCAACCACCTGTGTGCCTTGGACTACTTCAGCGCCAGCCTCTTCTGCTTTCTGAAGAAGAAAGAGGTCCAACTTACTACGAGTCACCAGATATCCTATTAGTTCTTCACTGGTCAAAATCACCTTTCTCATAGATGGTGTATATACCAAAGCTGCATGGAAAGTACGTTCAATCACATTCGAAATATCAAAGTCAATGCTTCGAATCGCCCTAGGTCCGAGGGCTCCTCCGCATGGTTTCTCTCTAGGGTGATGCGCCTTCTCGAGCAGAACCACGTCCAACCCTGCCTCAGCCGCATCTCGTGCACATATTGCACCTGCTGGACCTCCACCAATCACAGCCAGGTCATACAACTTCAATCACCATTTCAAATCCACTTATCACAACATGGATAAATCTCCTTTCACGACACAACTTTGGGTACAACACAATGGTTTCCGAAGAAAACATCAAGATTTGTCTTATTACAACAGGTGGCACTATCTCAAGCATCTACGACTCTAGCACCCAAGCACTTCGACCAGGCCTATCAGTTGAAGAGCTACTTGAGAGACTTCCAAAGGGCATGAGCAACATCGAAGTCATCAAGAGAGAGCTCTTCCAATTAGATTCAGCAAACGCTCAACCCCACCATTGGCAAGAACTTGCCAGTGCTATAAAGGACATAAACGAAGAGATACCAGACCTTCAAGGTATTGTTGTGTCTCATGGAACTGACACAATGACTTACTCAGCTGCCGCTGTGAGTTTCATGATACAAGACTTTGGCAGACCGATTGTGTTTACAGGAGCACAGATTCCTGCATCTGTTCCTTGGAGCGATGGACCCAGGAATCTTCTCGATGCATTTCGAGTTGCTGCTTTTGGTGACCTAGGGGAAACCTGCATCGTGTTCAATGGAGAAATCCATCGTGCAACAAGAACCAAGAAGGTACGAGTGAACTCATATGATGCATTTGACTCAATGGATCCATCCTCAATTGGCATCTTGGCTCGTGACATTATTCTCTATGATAATAGAAAAAAACGTGATCATAGTCTTTTGCCCAGATTCGATAATCGCCTAGACGATCATGTCTTTCTCCTCAAGGTATTTCCTGGACTCCCCCCACAGATTTTGGGAAGAATAGTTGACATGGGCTATCATGGGATCATCATTGAAGGGTTTGGATCTGGAAATGTTCCAACTGATGAGAATGCCCTAACAGGAGGGATCCTCCAGGCTATAGATCAAGGCTGCTTTGTTGTGGTGAGTTCGCAGTGTGCTTTTGGACAGGTTGATTTGTCAATCTATGAAGTTGGTCGTGCCGCCATGGAAGTTGGAGCAATGAGCGCTTACGACATGAGTTCTGAAGCAGCTCTTGTTAAACTCGCATGGGTTCTTGGACATACAAGTGAGCCAGATAGAGTTCAAGAGATGATGAGAATCAACTATGTGGGTGAGATGTCATACATTGAACTTACTTGATGCA